>ERZ773276.5-NODE-5-length-280702-cov-81.045858_pt1 | contig 280702 bp, 193 predicted proteins | sample MGYA00511386_ERZ773276 | MGnify/ENA primary metagenome ERZ773276 (study PRJEB29015, sample SAMEA2737778) | human gut metagenome | biome: human gut; feature: human-associated habitat; material: faeces | place: China | collected 2012 ...
GTTTCTATTGTTTTGAGTACCGTTTCTGTAATGTACGGGCCGGATGGGAGAAAGGACATGTGGAGCGCAGCGTGGAATATGTCAGAAGGAAAGCTTTCTGCCTGACAGACCATTTTGGTGATATACATTCTGCCCAGGAGCATTTAAACCGGGTATGTATGCAGGTCAACAACGAGCAAGGCAGTCTTTCAACAGCGGAGAAAACATCACGTCTGGAAGCTGACCTGTCATCGCTGAAGCCTTTTCCCGGTAATCTGGGCTGTTTTGAGGTCTATGAGTACATTGTGGATAAATGGTCAACTATCAGCATGAAAAATGTTCATTATTCCGTACCTGATTCTCTTGTGGGAGAAAAAGTACATGTCAAGGTTTATAGTGAAAAAATCGTCATCCTGCACGGGAAGGAGAAAGTGGCCTCTCATCAACGCAGTTATTGCGGTGGAGACTGGTGCATCAAGCTGGAGCACTATTTGCGTACACTTTCCCGTAAACCGGGGGCATTGCCCCACTCTGTGGTTTGGCAAAGAGCACCGGAAGAACTGAGAAGGCTGTATGACATCCATTTCAAGGAGGACAACAGGACGTTTGTTCTGTTGCTGGACTATGCCCGAAAAAATGGATTTTCCGGAACGGACATTGTCACGGCATGCAAGGAGCTGACCGGACGTGGTGTCAGAAAGATATCTCCGGACCAGGTAAAGGCCATGCTGCATGGTAGCGTACAGGGAGAGACAGAAGAAACCATGGAACCGCCTGTTCTCCCGGCACAACAGGAGAATATAGAAAGAGAAGCTGTGGATATGCTTGAAGGCATCACGGCGCTCATGACAGGATACAATGAAGTGCATGATATAATACCAACCATTTAAGTTTATAATATATGAAATCAGAAAAAGAAACCATTTATGACTATGCTGCAGAACTGAAGCTTCTGGCCTTTAAAGAGGAACTGGAATGCACCCTTTCATTGGCAGCTGAAGAAAACTGGAACCATCTGCAGTTCTTGACGGAATTGCTTGGAAAGGAAAGCGCCAGGAGAAGGGAGTGTAGAAGAAGATCAAGGATAAGATCTGCGGGATTTCCACAAATGAAGTATCTGCATGAGCTTGTTATGGAAGACATGCCCAAAGAGGCACAGGTAATATTACCTGAATTGGAGACACTGGACTTCATCAGACAGGGAAGAAACCTGGTCCTGTATGGAAATCCGGGAACGGGAAAGACGCATATTGCTACGGCTTTAGGAATAAAGGCCTGCCAACAGGACTTTACCGTATTGTTTACTTCAGTGCCGGTCCTGCTTACCCAGATAAGGGAGGCTAAATCAGCAAAGACACTGAGGACGCTACAATTAAGGTTTGAAAAATACGATCTGGTCATCTGTGATGAGTTCGGATATGTCAGTTGTGACAAGGAAGGAGGAGAACTGCTTTTTAACCACCTGTCGTTAAGAGCCGGAAAAAAGGCTACAATCATTACTACTAATTTGGCTTTTAACAGATGGAATGAAATCATAAAGGACAAGGTGCTTGTGGCGGCAATGGTTGACAGGCTTACACATAAAGCTTATCTGGTTAATATGACCGGACTGTCTTATAGGCTTAAGGAAACACAAAAAATGAGACAAGATAAATGAATATTTTAAACTTATAGTAATTTTGTAACAAGTTATGGATGGAGCTCTTTTCAATTAGAATACAGCGCACTTTTCAATTAGTATCTACACATTTATATTTCTTATAGTCGATATATTCATACCCTACACCGACGGAAACTTCTATATTCCAGTGGCGGTTGAGCATGATGTGGTATCCGTAGCTTATGCCTCCGCCTGCCAGCCAGCCTGCATACCGGTGCTCTTTCAGCCAGGGGAAGAGTCCGAAAGGCATCTTTTTTCCTCCTACGTTGAACTGCGCTCCGTTGAGATAGGATCCCCAAAAACTGCCGTTGAATTTCTGGCAAGTCCAGTAGCGGTATTCCGGTTGTATGAGCCAATATTTGTTGACATATCCTTCCGTGCGTTTCCACGGGCGTATGCTGCCGGACAAATCGAATGTGGATTTGGGGCCGAAGGCATATTCCACACCGGCATTCAGCGCACCGTTGGCGGCGGAAAGCAGGTTGCTTTTGACAGCCGTTTTCTGTGCGGAAACGGAAAGGGCGCTGCCGAGCAGAAGACAAGAAAGGACATACCGGGTTTTCATGTTTTATTGTATATTGGTTTGGTTGGATTCAAAGAATATTTTCAGGTTATAGGTGGCTTCTTCCGAGCCTTCGGCTTTGGCGGCTTTCAGCAGGCGGATGCCTTCGTAGGTGTTGTTGCACAACAGCTCGTAGGCTCCACGGCAGTTCTTGTAGGCAAGCGTTTCATGGGAAGCCATTTGCAGATAGCGGCCGGCTGCCTGTGTGTTGCCCCGTTCGATGGCGGCGGCAGCGGCGTTGAGGTTGGCAACGGGGCTTGCCGGATATATCTTGACACTGATGTCTATGATTTTGTAGAACTGTTCCGGAGTGTTCTTGTAGCTGATGGCCACGGTGTAAAGCTCGCGTAACGAAAGCATCTGCGGATTGATTTCGGCTATGACACGCGCTTCGTCCAGACTGAAGTTCAGCTCTTTCTGGTTGCGTTCATCGGTGGCATCGCTTTCGGGAGATACATAGCTTCCCTTGAAATACGGTTTGGCGGAGGGTGCGGACGGAGCAGGGGAAACAGGACGGTGTTCCGGAACAACGGGGGCAGAGGGGGAGGAGGCTGCCATAGGAGCTTTCCGGTTCCTGTCCCGTTGGGGAACGAAATGATCTGTTGCTGTTGCTATATGGGGTGCTGTGTCCGGAATGGGGATATTTTCGCTTTGTACTTTCTCTCCGCTGCCGTTGATGACTTCCTTCTTGAGGTTCAGGGTGGCGAACTGTATCCAGTCGGCTGCCGGAAGGGAAGCACGGTAGTGGATAGTCTGATCGCTGTCTGTCAGGGGGATAGCGGTAAATACGGGAGTTACATCTGCCTTGCCTCTTCGTTTGTTGAGCGCTAGGGTACGGCGGTATAGCCGGTGTGCACGTTCTCCGTTGAGCAGGATTTGAGGGAGTTCTGCCGTGCGGGTTCCGTCTGTGAGGACAGGAGTGAGGCGGATATGGCTTTTGGTGTCCATTTGGGGAACATTGAAGGTCATTTTCATGGACACTGTGGCAGAGTCCTGTCCGAGAGTAACGGAAGGAGGCAGGATATCGAGTTTCAGGTTTTGTGCAGTGGCAAAGGTGCCGCATAATAAAAGACTGAATAGTATGTTTGTCTTGAGTTTCATGACTGATAGGGTATATTTGCTTTTATATTTATTGAATGAAATAAATGAATGATATGCCTAGCTGGGTAGGTCCGACATAGTTGGAGTGGGATTTCTCAATGAGTGCGTCTCCTTTGGCGGGACCGTATTTATCATAGGTGAGATGGGCGTATCCGACAGATATGCTTGCTTCAAGACTCCAGAATGTGCTGAGCAGCCATTGGTGTCCATAGGTAACGCCGCAACCTATCAGATTACCCTGATAACGGTTGTTCTTGACCGTGGTGAAAGGAGTGGTTCCACCGAAATTGTATTGGGCGAAATGGGCTTGCACCCCGAAAAAACTTCCTATGAATGTTTCATTGAGCCACCAACGGTATTCGGGCTGGATCAGAATGTGCTTCATTTTTTTGTTTTCTCCCAGATTCCAGGGATTATAGTTGACACTCAGATTGAATGAATGGGTGTCGTCACACCTTATTTCTCCTCCAAGGTTGAGAGTGCCGGTAAGGTCATAAAGAACATTGCTTTTTACAGCGATACTTTGAGCCGGGGCTATACGCGGAGTCATAACTGCTAGCATGATTGCTATTATAAATAAGTAAGAATGTCGCATTGTCAATATTTTTGTTTTGTTTTTTTTCTGTTACTTTAGAAGTAACAGTCTTTTAATTTGTTGTTTTATAATGTAATGTGAAGTTTTAAAATTGATTATATAGAAATGCTAATGTGATTAATTATTACTTTATTTGCTCTGTCTAATTCATCGTTTTTAAAGCTTTTCAAATAGGTTTCGGTCACCTTTGTGGAGGAGTGCCCCAGGGCATCACAAATCAATTGTTCCGAAAAGTGACAGTATTTAGCCAAAGTAGCCCAAGTGTGGCGGCTGGTGTAGGAACTGACGTTGAGTTTGATTCCGCAGTATACCGCCAGTTGTTTCAGGTCATAGTTCAGTTTCCGCAAGGCATGTTGGTATTCTGCATATTCTTCTTCGCTTTTCCGGTTTCCACTGAGAATGGGAAGCAGGTAGGGGGAGGCGGAGTCTGTATTTTGATACCGTTTGATAAGGTTCATGGCAGCGGGAGGAATCTCGACGGTGAGCAGGGTTCCTGTTTTGTGGCGGCGGTAGGAGATAACGGAATCTTGCAGGTCTGTTTTGCGCAGGTGTGCCAGATCCACAAAGGGCATTCCGCGTAACAGGAACATCAGGGTAATCCATGCCCGGCTCTCTTCCATGCTTTGCGGCAGGGGGCGTGGAAGGGAGGCGCTTAATAATTTGCTCATGTCTTTGGCATCGAGGGCACGTTTGGTATTGGCTTTTACGCCGGTATATACGTGACGGAAAAGACGGGGCTTTTCTTCCGCCAGACCATCGTCCACGGCTTTGTTGTAGATGCTTCGCAAGGTACGCATATAAGTGGAGACAGTGTTCCAGGTACATCCCTTGTTGCGCAGGTGGTTCTCAAATTGTTTCAGGCGTGAACGTTCCATCTGGTTGAACCGGATGGCATCGGTCTTGCAGAAGAGTATGAAGGCGTTCAGGGTGCTTTGGTAGATGTGGGCGGTACTGAAACGCTCTTCTTCTTTTAGCGACCGGATAAGTTGTTTCATAAATAGGGTCAGGTTAGATTTCTTTTTCATTGTTTTTTTCGTTTTTAATGTTAGGTAATTCTGTTCCACAATACATTTCCTTTTAAAAGTTGGGTTTGCCCCCGTTTGTTCATCAGCTTTTTTCCTTTTTGTGATAGCTTGTGCTTTTTCTTCTCTTTTTGACGATTGGCGGAGGTCTTGTGAGTACGTCTTGTTGTTTTTTTCGTCTAACTGTAAATAATTTATATGAAAAGAATGAAAAATATCAGGCTAGGAACACTTGTCGCATGTATGTGCGTGTTATGGGGGTGCGAGAAACCCAATGTGAATATTGTGATGCCGCAGGAGGCGTCGAACCGGGTGCTGTTTGCAGGAGAACATTTGAAGAAAGCGCTGGAAGATGCGGGGTATTCGTCTGTTATGTTGTCGGATACTGCCGGTATGGATAAAGATGAGGTATGCATCCGTCTGGAACAGGCTGCTGATACAGCCGGACTGAAAAAGGAGGGGTTTACCATTTCTACCCGTGGAAACATGACTACGGTGACAGGAAACGACGGAAGCGGTGTGATTTACGGCTGTCGGGAATTGATAGATCATGTAGGGCAATACAAGGATTTGAAGTTTCCGGCACAGCTGACGGATGCTCCGGAAATGGTGCTTCGCGGAGGTTGTGTAGGGATTCAGAAAATGGAATACCTGCCCGGAAGAGGGGTGTATGAGTATCCCTATACGCCGGAGAGCTTCCCTTGGTTTTATGATAAGGAACAATGGATAAAATATCTGGATATGCTGGTGGAAAACCGCATGAATTCCTTGTATCTGTGGAACGGGCATCCGTTTGCTTCCTTGGTGAAGCTGGAAGAGTATCCTTTTGCCGTAGAGGTAGATGAGGAAACTTTCAAGAAAAATGAGGAAATGTTCTCGTTCCTGACTGCCGAAGCGGACAAACGCGGTATCTTTGTGATCCAGATGTTTTATAATATATTGTTAAGCAAGCCTTTTGCCGAGCATTACGGGTTGAAAACACAGGATCGTAACCGTCCTATTACTCCGCTGGTCAGTGATTATACACGTAAGTCGGTGGCCGCGTTTATAGAAAAATATCCCAATGTGGGTCTGCTGGTATGCTTGGGGGAAGCGATGGATACCTACGAGGATGATGTGGAGTGGTTTACCAAAACCATTATTCCGGGAGTGAAGGACGGACTGAAGGCACTGGGGCGTACGGACGAACCGCCCATTTTGCTGCGTGCGCACGATACGGACTGCAAGATGGTGATGGATGCGGCACTGCCGTTATACAAGAACCTCTATACCATGCATAAATACAATGGTGAGTCACTGACTACTTACGAACCGCGCGGACCTTGGTCCAAGATACACTCGGACTTGAGTGACTTGGGAAGTATTCATATCAGTAATGTGCATATTCTGGCAAACTTGGAACCGTGGCGTTGGGGATCTCCCGACTTTGTACAGAAGGCGGTGAATGCCATGCACAATGTACATGGAGCCAATGCCCTGCATCTGTATCCGCAGGCTTCTTATTGGGACTGGCCGTACACGGCTGATAAGTTGCCGGATGGCAAACGGGAGTATCAGTTGGACCGTGACTGGATATGGTACAAAACCTGGGGACGCTATGCATGGAACTGTCATCGGGACCGTTCATCCGAAGTGGAATATTGGGACAAGCAGTTGGGCGATTTTTATGGTACGACTCCTGCCGAAGCCGGAGATATTCTGGAGGCATACGAGCAGAGTGGAGAGATTGCTCCGAAGTTGCTCCGCCGTTTCGGCATCACGGAAGGGAACCGGCAGACTTTGTTGCTGGGGATGTTTATGAGTCAGTTGGTGAATCCTTATAAATATACCATTTATCCGGGATTTTATGAGAGTTGCGGGCCGGAGGGTGAGAAGCTGATAGAATATGTGGAGAAGGAATGGAAGAAACAGCCGCATGTGGGCGAATTGCCGCTGGATATTGTGGCGCAGGTGGTGGAACACGGTGACAAGGCGGTGGCGGCCATTGACAAGGCTGCCGCAGCGGTGACTCGTAATAAAGAGGAGTTCGGACGTTTGCAGAATGACATGCATTGCTATCGTGAATTTGCTTATGCCTTTAACCTGAAAGTGAAAGCTGCTCAGCGTGTCTTGAACTATCAGTGGGGAAAGGATCTGAATGAACTGGATGCCGCTATTCCATTGATGGAACAAAGTCTGGATCATTACCGCAAGCTGGTGGCATTGACGGATAGTACTTATTATTATGCCAACAGTATGCAGACCGCGCAACGCCGTATTCCTATCGGTGGTGACGGTGGCAAGAACAAGACCTGGAAAGAGATGCTGGTGCATTATGAAAATGAGCTGGCTAATTTCAAGGCGAACTTGCAGTTGCTGAAAGATAGGGCGGCAGGTAAGGTGACGGAAAGTGCAGCTGAGATAAAACCTTTGTCCGCCGCAAATGTGAAGATCCTGAACGGACTGGCTCCGGTGAAACTGGCGACGGGGGCAAACCTGTTCTCCAATGTACCGGGCAAGGTGGATGCACTGGCTGCCGAGCTGGAAGGGCTGACTGCTTATAGAATGAACGGGGAGGTGCAGCGCAAGGAAGGTACGACAATAGAGTTTGAAGCGGCTGCTCCGGTGAGTTTGTTGGTAGGTTATTTCCGTGATGACCAGAAGAAGTATGCGAAAGCCCCGAAACTGGAAACGGACGCTTCTGCCAATGATTACGGTCAGGCGGAACCGAAACTGACCAATGCCATACGCATAGCGGGGATGCCGCTGGCGAATGTACACGCTTATCATTTTGAGGCTGGAAAGCATACCTTGTTGCTGCCGAAAGGATATACGATGGTGCTGGGATTTACAGACGCGCAGGTAACTCCGCGTAATGCGGGACTGGCAGGTGCGGAGGAAACGATGGACTGGATGTTCTATTAGTAGCCTTAATTCCAGAGGCCGGAATCGCAGTATGGCGTAAAATTTTCAAGTATATCTTGAGAATTTTACGCCATTTTTGTACATAGTTCTAAGATTTTTATAAGGAAAAGTTGCTTAACTGATAAACTTTTTCTATTTTTGTCGTATGAGCAGAAAGATAATAGCATACGAAAACTACTATAAAGATTTTTTTGATACTCTGGATAAAGGTACGCAAGAAAAAGTCCTATATGGATTACTCTTATTGAAGACTCAAGATAGACTACCGGCAAAGTATGTGAAGTTTCTTAAAGAGGGTCTGTATGAGTTAAGAATAGAGTGGCAAGGTAATATCTATAGGATTTTCTTCTGTTATGATGAAGGGCATATTGTTATATTGTTCAATGGCTTTCAAAAGAAGACGCAGAAAACACCAGATAGAGAAATTGATAAAGCATTAAAACTAAAGAAAGAATATTATGAGCGAAAAAGAACTAAAGATGTTTGATGTCGATGCACAGTTGGATGCTGTGTTTGGCAAAGAAGGGACTCCGGAGCGTAAGGCTGCCGAAGACAGGGCTAATGCTTTCTTTACCGGGCAAATAATTGAAGAGGCAAGGAAGAAAGCAAATATGACACAGGCGGAACTTGCCGAAAAGATAGGGACTAATAAGTCTTATATTTCCCGTGTGGAAACAGGAAAAACAGAGCCTAAGGTTTCTACCTTTTATCGTATTGCTTCTGCTTTGGGATTGAATGTTGAGCTGACCCCTGCTATGTGATGGTAAGAATAGAGAATGAGATAAAAGTTCTCTGAATGGGTACATTTTCTTCTTTTATCCGTCTTGCCAATAGATAAAAAAGATAATTATGAAGAAGATATTGATATTGGCATTTTTACTGTTGTCATTGGGAACATACGCCCAACGTGAAGTTCCGCAATCGCGCATGGAGCAGATTTATGAGGAAGCCAAGACTCCTTATAAATATGGGCTGGCTGTAGCTCCTGCCGACAACAAGCATAAAATAGACTGCCCTACCGTGTTCCGCGAAGGGGATAAGTGGTATATGACCTACGTGGTTTATAATGGTAAGAGCGGACTGGACGGGCGTGGATACGAGACATGGATAGCCGAAAGTGATAATCTGTTGGAATGGCGTACATTGGGACGTGTCTTGTCTTATCGTGACGGATTCTGGGATTGCAACCAGCGTGGTGGTTTCCCTGCATTGCCGGATATGGAGTGGGGAGGAAGCTATGCCCTGCAGACGTATAAAGGCAAGCATTGGATGACTTATCTGGGTGGGGAAGGGACCGGATATGAATCGGTGAACAAGCCGCTGTATATCGGTTTGGCCTGGACAGACCGGCCTTTGGGTTCCGCCCATGAGTGGCAGGCACAGGACAAGCCTGTGATGAGTATCCATGATAAAGACGCGCAATGGTGGGAAAAGCTGACCCAGTACAAAAGTGTGGTCTATTGGGATAAGGAGAAAACACTGGGCGCTCCTTTCGTCATGTTCTATAATGCGGCAGGACGGCATCCGGAAACGGATTTGAAAGCGGAACGGGTGGGTATCGCCTTGTCAAAGGATATGAAGAAGTGGAAACGATATCCGGGCAATCCGGTCTTTGCACACGAAGCGGACGGAACCATCACGGGGGATGCGCATATCCAGAAAATGGGCGACGTGTATGTCATGTTCTACTTCTCGGCTTTTGAACCGAGCCGCAAATACAAGGCATTCAATACATTTGCTGCCAGTTATGACCTGGTGCACTGGACCGATTGGAAAGGAGCGGATTTGATTATCCCTTCCAAAGACTATGATGAATTGTTCGCTCATAAAAGTTATGTGGTGAAACACAATGGGGTGGTGTATCATTTTTATTGTGCCGTGAATGACGCGGAACAACGTGGTATAGCCATTGCTACCAGCAAGCCGATGGGACGTTCGCAAGTGCATTTCCCGGAACGGGAGGTGAAGAACTGCCGGATGGTGATGGAACTGGATAAAGGATGGAAAACATGGCTTTGTGATAAAAGTGCATACGGGCAGGCGGACAATGCCCCTACAGTGGTGGATATCCCTCATAACTGGGACGATTATTACGGTTATCGCCAACTGACTCATGGCAATCTTCACGGTACTGCCATGTACGAAAAGATATTCACGCTGGATAATTCTCAATTTCCAATTTCCGATTCTTCATTCGGAAAACGTTATTTCCTTCGTTTTGAGGGAGTGGGAACGTATGCCACTGTTACATTGAATGGAAAGGATTTCGGCCGTCATCCCGTAGGGCGTACTACGTTGACATTGGATGTGACGGAGGCGTTGAAGCCGGGAGAGAACAGACTGGTGGTGAAAGCGGAGCATCCTGAAATGATAGCCGATATGCCTTGGGTATGCGGTGGTTGTTCTTCGGAATGGGGATTCAGTGAAGGTTCCCAGCCTTTGGGCATTTTCCGTCCCGTGGTGCTGGAGGCTACGGATGAAATACGTATCGAACCTTTCGGAGTGCATATCTGGAATGATGATAAGGCGGGAACTGTCTTTGTAGAAACGGAGGTGAAAAATTACGGGAAGACTGCCGAAACGGTGGAAGTGGTTAATAAATTCAGTAATGCGGATGGCAAGCAGGTGTTCCGCCTGACGGAGAAGGTGACTTTGCAGCCGGGTGAAAGGAAGGTGGTGAAGCAACAATCACCGGTGCAGAATCCTGTCTTATGGAGTACGGAGAATCCTTATTTGTATAAACTGGCCAGTATGATAAAGCGTGGCAAGAGTACGACGGATGAGATTAGTACGCCCTTTGGTATCCGTACCGTCAGTTGGCCGGTGAAACGGAAGGACGGTGACGGACGGTTCTATCTGAACGGACAGCCTGTCTTTATCAATGGGGTATGTGAATATGAACACCAGTTCGGACAAAGCCATGCTTTCAGCCGTGAACAGGTGGCAGCCCGTGTGAAACAGATCCGTGCGGCGGGCTTCAACGCTTTCCGTGACGCTCACCAGCCCCATCACCTGGATTATCAGAAATATTGGGATAAGGAAGGGGTCTTGTGGTGGACTCAGTTCTCGGCCCATGTATGGTATGACACTCCGGAGTTTCGTGAGAATTTCAAGAAACTGCTCCGCCAGTGGGTGAAGGAACGCCGCAACTCGCCCAGTGTGGTGATGTGGGGATTGCAGAACGAAAGCACGCTGCCTAAGGAGTTTGCCGAGGAGTGTAGTGAGATTATCCGTGAAATGGATCCTACGGCGCGTACCATGCGTGTGATTACCACGTGTAACGGTGGTGATGGAACAGATTGGAATGTTATTCAGAACTGGAGTGGAACCTATGGTGGTGATGTGAATAAGTATGGCCGTGAATTGTCACAGAAGAATCAGTTGTTGAATGGTGAATATGGGGCATGGCGCAGCATCGGACTGCATACGGAACCGGCAGCTTTTGATGCGAACGGCGTATGGAGCGAGGAACGTATGTGCCGGCTGATGGAAACCAAGATCCGATTGGCGGAACAGGCAAAGGACAGTGTGTGCGGACAATTCCAATGGATATTCAGCAGTCATGATAATCCGGGACGCCGCCAGCCGGATGAAGCGTATCGCCGGATAGATAAGGTGGGACCGTTTAATTATAAAGGACTGGTTACTCCGTGGGAAGAACCGCTGGATGTATATTATATGTATCGGGCCAACTATGTGCCGGCTTCCGAAGATCCGATGGTCTATCTGGCATCCCACACGTGGGAAGACCGTTTTGCAACAGGCCGCAGACGGGCTACCATTGAGGCGTACAGCAATTGTGACAGTGTGTTGCTGTACAATGATGCGGTGGATGCTGAATACTTGGGACGGAAACTGAATCATGGGGTAGGTACTCATTTTATGTGGGAGAACCGCGACATCCGTTACAATGTGCTTCGTGCCGTGGGATACTTTAAAGGAAAACCGGCAGCGGAAGATGTATTGGTGCTGGACGGTTTGGAAAAAGCGCCTCATTTTGAGGCTCTTTACCGTGGTTCTGTTATAGTGCCTGTTGCTGCCGACCGGTTGAACGGGACAGATTTGTTGAAAGGAGCTGAGGGATATACGTATCTTTATCGTTTGAATTGCGGGGGAGATGCTTATACGGATACGTATGGTCAGGTCTGGGCGCAGGATAACAGCCGTTATTCTCATTCGTGGGCGGAATCGTTTATCCATCCGTCGGATAGTGTGCAGTTATTGAGCCCTTATCAGGCGAGCCAGCGTACCACGAATGATCCCATTCATGGCACTAGGGATTGGGAGCTGTTCCAGACTTTCCGTTTCGGACGCCATAAACTGAATTTCCGCTTTCCCGTTCCGGATGGCGAGTATCGTGTGGAACTTTATTTTACAGAGCCCTGGCATGGTACGGGAGGCGGCGTACAGACGGATTGTGAAGGCTTGCGTATTTTTGATGTAGCGGTAAATGATAAAGTGCTTCTGGATGACTTGGATGTATGGGCTGAAGCGGGGCATGACGGTGCTTGCAAAAAGGTGGTGAATGCTGTTGTGAAAGGTGGTGTCTTGAAGATTGATTTTCCGGAGGTGAAAGCGGGGCAAGCTCTGATTTGTGGCATTGCGATAGCTTCGGCCGCTTCTGTGGAGCCTGTTGCTAATCAAGGGGCTGATGACCGGAATGTAAGTTTCAGCTGGGCTGCCCAAGACAAGGATGTGATGGAAAAGACTCCCAAAGAATTATTGCCTGAAGATAAAAATGCCCGTGCCAATGTGACTTATCAAGCCGAGGACGCTATGTTGAAAGGCAAGTTTATAAAGAAAGAGGTCAAGAAACAAACCGGTGTCTTCTTTGGTAAAGGTGAGAAAAACAGTATTACTTGGAATATCTCTACCGGTCTGGCACAGGTCTATGCCCTTCGTTTTAAATACATGAACGCTACGGGGAAGCCTATGAAGGTGCGTATGCAGTTCATCGACTCCAAAGGGGTGGTACTGAAGGAGGATCATCTGACTTTTGCCGAAACTCCCGGAAAGTGGCGTATGCTGAGTACAACGACGGGTACGTATATCAATGCCGGCTATTATAAGGTGGTGCTTTCCGCTCCGGATATGGAGGGGCTGGCACTGGATGCGCTGGATGTGCAATAGGAGGAATGGTTTCTGCAAATAGTAAGGGGAAAGTTTCAGCATTTGGCATTTTTACATATCTTTGTGCTCTGAAACTAACCTCTTAAAAATATGTTAATTGATTTACTGCATTCTTCTTATTTCTCGCTCTTCCTTATTGTAGCGTTGGGTTTTATGCTAGGGAGGATTAAGATAAAGGGTTTGTCGCTGGATGTGTCGGCCGTTATCTTCATTGCCTTGCTTTTTGGACATTTCGGTGTGATCATTCCTAAAGAATTGGGGAACTTCGGTCTGGTGCTTTTTATCTTTACCATCGGTATTCAGGCCGGTCCCGGATTTTTCGATTCTTTCAGAAGTAAAGGAAAGACACTGATTCTTATCACTATGCTTATTATTTGCTCTGCCTGTCTGACGGCGGTAGGACTGAAGTATGCTTTTGACATTGATACGCCCAGTGTGGTGGGATTGATAGCAGGGGCATTGACCAGTACGCCCGGTCTGGCGGTAGCTATAGACAGTACAAATTCACCGTTGGCTTCCATTGCATACGGTATTGCTTACCCGTTTGGAGTGATAGGGGTGATTTTGTTTGTGAAGCTGTTACCCAAGATTATGCGGGTGGATCTGGATAAAGAAGCGCGCAGGTTGGAACTGGAACGGCGCAGCGGTTTTCCGGAACTGACAACTTGCATTTTCAGAGTGACCAATCAAGCGGTATTCGGACGTACTTTGGCGCAAATAAATGCACGTGCCATGACGGGAGCCGTCATTTCACGGGTAAAGCATGAGGATTCTATATTGATGCCTAAAGCGAATACCATGTTGCTGGAAGGGGACTATGTGCAGGCGGTGGGAAGTGAGGAAGCGCTGAATCAGTTTGCTGTATTGGTTGGAGAACGAGAGGAAGGTGAATTGCCTCTGGATCAGACGCAGGAGATTGAATCTTTATTGCTGACAAAGAAAGATATGATAAACAAGCAATTGGGGGATCTGAATTTACAACGTAACTTTGGTTGTACGGTAACCCGTATCCGTCGAAGCGGCATAGACTTGTCACCTTCTCCGGATTTGGCCTTGAAATTCGGTGATAAGCTGATGGTGGTCGGTGAACGGGAAGGACTCAGAGGCGTTGCCCGTTTGTTGGGGAATAATGCCAAACAGTTGTCTGATACTGATTTCTTCCCGATAGCTATGGGGATTGTATTAGGTGTATTGTTCGGCAAAATAAATATTTCATTTTCAGACAGCGTTTCCTTTTCACCCGGATTGACCGGAGGAGTGCTGATGGTGGCATTGCTGCTGAGTGCCGTGGGAAAGACAGGACCTATATTGTGGTCTATGTCCGGTCCTGCCAATCAGTTGTTACGTCAGTTGGGCTTATTGCTGTTTTTGGCTGAGGTCGGTACTTCTGCCGGTAAGAATCTGGTGGCTACTTTTCAGGAGAGCGGATTGTTATTGTTCGGAGTGGGGGCGGCCATTACTGTCGTGCCTATGCTGGTTGCCGTTGTGGTTGGCAGGTTGGTCTTTAAAATCAGTTTGTTGGATTTGCTGGGCACCATCACCGGTGGTATGACCAGTACGCCCGGTCTTGCGGCAGCCGATTCCATGGTAGATAGTAATATTCCGAGTGTTGCATATGCTACGGTGTATCCGATTGCAATGGTGTTCCTTATTTTGTTTATACAAGTGATCGCTTCGGCGGTTTATTGATATATCAAACAGCCGGGTGGGTATGTGCCAAAGGTAGTAAATACTTTTGGCACATTTTTTATTTGGATGAATGTTGTATTTTTATTTATCGATATGAGGAGAAAAAAATATTCATTTTGTTTCTTTTATAGATTTTAATTTATATATTTGTCACAACCTTAATGTAATACGGAGAAAGATTAGGCTTATTCAGTGACAGAATGACGATTGGAATATGGTATGAATAAGCTGAACTCATATATGGTATTTATAAATATACTCAATTTTATGAGGAATAAAGACACACACTCTCGAATTACAGACAAATGCAGATGTTTGTTTGTAGTTGCCTATTCGGCAATGTCTATTACAGGATTGAGCTCCGTGCTCGCAGTGGAAAACCATGCACTATCTTCTCCGGTTTCAGATCGTGTGGAAAGCGTACAGCAGAAAAAACATGTTTCAGGTAATGTGCAGGATGCTAACGGAATGTCTTTAATCGGGGCGTCCGTAATCATCAAGGGAACCAATACCGGTATGATTACCGATATTGAAGGTAATTTCGCTCTTGATGCTAAACAGGGTGATATTATCGTAATCAGTTACATCGGTATGAAATCGGCGGAGGTGAAAGTGCCTGCTAACGGGCAAATAAGAGTGATGCTGAAAGAGGATTCGCAGTTGATGGATGAAGTGGTAGTGACCGGTTATGGTGATTTTAAGAAGGCTACTTATACGGGGTCTGCTTCTGTTTTGAATACGGATAAATTGGAGTCATTGCCTGTTGTGTCTGTAGCACAGATGATGGAGGCTAATATTCCGGGGTTAAGTTCAGTGGCCAGTTCTTCCCAGCCGGGTTCTAAAGCTACAGTGCGGGTGCGTGGAATTGCTTCTATGAATGCTTCTACAGAACCTCTTTATGTATTGGACGGCGTGCCGGTAGCGTCTAGGGATATGAGTGGTCTAAGTGCCAATGCCAGTGCGGGAGGACTTGGTTTGATCGAGACATTAAATCCTGCGGATATTGAAAGTATAACCGTATTGAAAGATGCCGCTTCTGCTTCATTATATGGAGCAAAAGGATCTAACGGTGTAATCCTTATTACTACTAAAAAAGGGAAGGAAGGTAAAATGAGGGTGAGTATGCAGGCTACTTACGGTATTACGGATATCGCTTACAATTATCGTCCGATAATGGGGGGTGAAGAGCGTAGGGAGTTGATTTATGAAGGATTTGTTAATTATCGTTTGAATCAGGGGGATTCGGAAGCCGAGGCAAAGGCTTATGCGGATGGACAAATTGACAATTATGCTGCACGCCCGGCCAACGGATATGCTGATTGGGAAGATGCTTTATTGAAAAAAGGACATCAGCAGGACTATAGTTTGTCTGTAAGCGGAGGTAATGAAAAATCGAATTTTATTGGTACGTTAGGATACACCAATCAGACAGGTATAAGCATAAATTCAGGAATGGAACGTTTTACCGGTCGTATTGATGCAAACAGTAAATGGAATAAATTTGAGTATGGAATGAATGCTACCTTTTCATGGACTCGTAATAAACATACGCCGGAGGGACAGTATTATGCCAGTGCGCTTTATTCTTCAAAATATCAATTGACCCCTTCCATACCTATTTATAATGAGGATGGCAGTTATCATACGGGTTTCCAGAATAATGGAGGTATTAACCCGCTGTATGAGAATTCTGTAGATTCAAATTATGCACGTCTGGCACGTACAATGGCATCCGCCAAGGCTGCCTATCATATCTTGGACGGGTTGAAGTTATCTACTATCTTTACAGTAGACTATTCTTTAAATAAAGACTTTTTCTTTTACTCGCCTGACGGTAAGGATGGGGAAGCTACACAGGGATCCGGACAGATGATGATGATTGAGAGAATGAGTTATACTTCACAAACGAATCTGGCATATAATAAAACGTTTGGCAAACATAACATTAATGCGGTTTTAGCGTATGAGGTTATGAAATACGATTATGAGGATATGTATGGTGAGAAACAGGTTTACGGGCAAACACTTAATCCGTCGTTGGATAATGGCGCCAAACCTGCTGATCTTACTAATACGAGGCAGGAAGATGCTATGGTGTCGTATGTAGGAAGCTTGAATTATGGATATAATGATAAATATTATGCAGGTTTCAGTTTCCGTCGTGATGGCTCTTCCCGATTGGCGCCTGATACCCGTTGGGGGAACTTTTGGGCTGTTTCCGCTTCATGGAGACTCTCTCAGGAAAACTTCATGAAACCGTGGGAGAATGTGGTGTCGGATATGAAATTAAGAGCATCGTATGGTGTGAACGGTAATCTGCCGACCGGTTATTATGGTTATCATGGAACTTATACTACCGGAGCATTTTATAATGGAAAACCTGCTCCGTGGGAAGATGCTATTGCTAATCCTGATTTGACTTGGGAAAAGAACTATGCATTGAATCTGGGGGTTGATTTAAGTCTGTTCAGACGGGTTAATTTGACTTTCGATTGGTATACCAGAACGACTAAGGATTTATTGATGAGTAAGCAATTGAATTCTATCAGTGGTTTTGGCAGTATTCTTACGAATGTGGGCGAAATGAAGAATACCGGTTTTGAAATAGAGGTACGTTCAAGTAATATTCAAACCAAAGATTTTAGTTGGACAACTTCTTTAAACTTGTCACATAATAAAAATAAGATTGTAAAACTGGCGGATCTTCCGGAATTTATAGATGGAAATTATATCAGAAAGGAAGGTTGTTCGTATGCGACAATTTATTTGAGAGAGTATGCCGGAGTGGATCCTAATGACGGACGCCCGATGTATTATGACAATAAAGAAGACGAAAATGGCAATAGAAGCAGGAATATTGTGTATGACCCCAATGATGCCGACCGTGTGGAGTTGAAAGATATATATCCTAAATTGACCGGTGGATTGATGAATACGTTTAATTATAAGTTTATTGATTTATCTTTTAATTTGTCGTTTCATTTAGGTGGATATTCTTACGATGGTGCCATGTATGCTTTGCAGGATGACGGTTATACGGCACAATACAATAAGAGTACAGAGTTACGCCGCCGTTGGAAACAGCCGGGAGATATAACAGATGTTCCCCGATATGTGTATGGACAAGAGTATGGTGGCTGGTGGAACTCGTCACGTGGTGTTCATAGCACAGATCATTTGCGCTTGAAAAGTTTGATTGTTGGCGTTTCTGCTCCTCAGTCTTGGTTGAGAACCATAGGTATTAATTCTGCCCGTATTTATTTTTCGGGTACCAACTTGTTGACGTGGGCTGCATACGATCAATATGATCCGGAGTTGAATGGAATTGTAAGTTATTTTACTCCTCCTCTTAAAACATTCGCATTTGGACTTGAACTTAAATTCTAATCAATTAACACCGAACTGTTTATGAAAAAAAATATAATTATATTAGGCTTGATTTCTTTATTGGCCGTATCGTGCGGGGATGATTTTTTAACTACTCATCCTGGTGATAGCGTTTCTACGGATTTGGCACTGAGTACAGAGCAGGATATAGATAATGCTGTGAATGGATTGTATGATTTGATGTCCAGCTATGGCTATTATGGCGGAACCATGTTTTTTTATGGGGATATGAAAGGGGATGATATGCAGAGTTCTTATAATAGCGGGAGAACTTGTAACCGGTGTTACTTATATGATCATCGCTCTACAAGCTTAAATGCCGGATATTTATGGGGACGTCCTTTTTATATTATCCGTAATGCATGGAATGTGATCAATGCGATTGATGATGGAAAAGTGCAAGGTTCAGAGCAAAGATTAAAGGAATTGAAAGGTGAGGCGATGACTATCATGGCACTTTGCCAGTTTGACTTGACCCGTTGTTTCGGTTATCCTTATACTAAGGATAAAGGGGCCGGTTGGGGAGCTCCAATTGTAGATCATGCAATTACATTAGATGAAAATCCGCCACGCAGCACTGTTGCAAAGGATTATGAGTTCATAATCAGTACATTGGAGGAGGCTATACCTTTAATGAGTACTTCTAAAAATAACAGCCGGATGAATGCGTATGCTGCAAGAGCATTGCTGTCTCGTATTTATCTGTATCATGATGATAACGAGAAAGCGTTTCAAATGGCAAGCAACTTGATTGAAGAAGTGGAAGGAAATGGAATGTACCGTCTTTATACACGTGATGAATATGTTCCGGCATGGGATTTGAAAAATACGTTTGGTACGGAATCATTATTTGAAATTGCTAATAGTACAGATGATAATGGAGGACGAAGTTCATTGGCATATCTGATGCATTGGAATGGGTATCGTGAGATTTTTGCCACTCAGAAATTTGTGGATGAGTTATTGAGTGACCCGGAGGATATTCGCTGTCTGTTGCTGGAAAAGAATGTTTATAATAAAAATGATGTATGGTGGTTGAAAAAATGGCCGGGAACAGATGCTACGACTCCATCTTTTGAAAATAATTATGTTATTTTCCGTTTGTCTGAAGTCTATTTGAATGCGGCGGAAGCCGGAGTGAAAATAGGTGGGGCATCTGCCGTAAAAGGTTTGAATTATCTGAATGCAATTGTGCAGCGTGCTAATCCTGCAAAGGAAGTAACGGCGGCTGAATATACATTGGATAGGGTGTTGGAAGAAAGAAGTAAAGAATTGATAGGTGAGGGGCATCGTTTCTTTGATATGTTGAGAAATGGAAAGACCATTGTTCGTAAGGGAGGATATCATTTACCGGGTATCGTGGAGGAAATAGACTGGGATTATTATAAATGTGTTTTACCGATTCCAACAGACCAGTTTACATTTAGTCCTGATATGGAGCAGAATCCGGGATATACTAAAAATTAATTTTAAATAATTATTAAATGAGAGGGTGTGGTATCACACCCTTTTTTTGTGTGGACAAATTCTACATTCATGTGGATTTATTCTACAATTTTACAGACGTTCTGTTTCCTTATTTAGTTAATATACAGTGATTTGACGGATGCTTCTTGTTGTTGGCATATCTTTTGACCGGAACATGATAAATTATTATATAATTATATAAATATAAATCATGAATAAATCTAGGTATGTTTTTTTTATTTTGGCTTGTTTATTCGGTTTGTACGTGCAAGCTCAAAATAGAACAGTGAAAGGACGCGTTCTCTCAGCGGAGGATAAAGAACCATTAATTGGAGCTACTGTCAAAATACCCGGTACATCTATCGGTGTGGTGACAGATATAGATGGCAATTTCTCTCTGGAAGTTCCCGACAAAGACAAAACATTAGTGATTGAGTTTTTAGGTATGAGTACACTAACGGCGAAGATACCTGCCAATGGGGTGCTGAATGTATCTTTGCATCCGGATACACAACGATTGGATGAGGTTGTGGTGACAGGCTATGGTAATTTTTCCAAATCTTCATTTACCGGTTCGGCAAATACATTACGGGGGGACTTGTTGAAGAACGTTCCGGTTGTATCGGTAGAACAGAAGTTGCAGGGTATGACTCCGGGCGTATCCATTTCGGGAAATTCCGGTCAGCCGGGTGCTAATCAAAGTATACGTATCCGCGGTATGGGGTCATTCAATGCATCGAAAGAACCTTTGTTTGTCATTGACGGAGTACCGGTGACTTCCGGAAGCTTGAGTGGTGGCTCGGCAGATGCCGCTTACATGAATAATTCTAAAACGAATATAATGAGTACGCTGAACCCTTCGGATATTGAAAATATAACAGTCATAAAAGATGCGGCAGCGGCTTCTTTATATGGTTCACGTGCGGCAAACGGTGTGATTCTGATAACCACTAAAAAAGGTACAAAAGGACGTGCTAAGGCTACATTAAAAATGGATGGAGGCTTTTCTAATGCTGCTGTGGAATTCCGCCCGACGTTGAATGGGGAGCAGCGTAGAGAGCTAATTTATGAAGGTTTGATGAACTTTCAACAAGATGAAATAGCCAAGAATCCGGAGGCGGGATTGGCATCGCCCACCGAATATGCCGATTTACATATCAATGATTATGCCTCCATTCCGGAACTGGGATATACTGACTGGAGAAAGGAATTAATGCGTACGGCACATCATCAAAGTTATGAAGCGTCCGTATCGGGAGGCAATGACAAGACTACGTTCTATTCTTCATTGGGTTTTAACCGTCAGGAGGGTTTGGTGGAAAATTCTAATTTGGACAGATATACAGCTCGTTTGAATGTAACCCAGAAGGTAGGTTCCCGTGGGGAAGTGGGCGCCAATGTGATGTTCTCTCAATTGAATCAGGAAATGAATGAGGAGCGTGGATCATCTATTAATCCTTTCCTTTGTGTGGCTTTGAATACCACTCCGTCTTTTTCGGTACGTGACGCTGAAGGGAATTATGTAGGATCATATCCCAGTAGCAATGTGAATCCGTTGCGTGATATCCGTACAGATTATAACCGTACCCGCATGACACGTATGTTTTCTACAGGCTATGCTTCGATAGATATTATCAAAGGGTTGAAATTGAAAGAAACGCTTAGCTATGATTATAATATTCAGAAAGATTCCCGTTATTGGAATCCGTTGAGTGGAGCCGGAGCTAAAAGTGGTAGTGATGCACAGACGGCAAAGGGATTTATAGAATATAGTAAATTGATTTCTTCCACTTCATTGGGATATAATACGACTATAGCACAATTACACCATGTGGATGCGTTGGTAGCTTATGAAATTGAAAATTATCAGACTGACAAAGCAATGGGGGATAAATCCAAACTTCCTTCAGATTATTTGGTGGAACCGGATAATGCAGCATCATTGAACAGCTTTGTGTCTTCTACTCAGGATTCAAGAATGATTTCTTATGTATCCCGTATCAACTATGATTATGATGACCGTTACTATATTGCCGGTAGCTTCCGTCGTGACGGCAGTTCGCGCCTGTCACCCGAGAACCGTTGGGGAAATTTTTGGTCTGTATCCGGTATGTGGAATGTAGGTGCGGAAAAATTTATGCAATCTATAAAGAGTGTGCTGAGTGATTTAAAGATACGTGCCTCGTATGGTGTGAATGGTAATCAGCCGGGTGCTCTTTACGGATATATGGGACTTTATTCCTACGGGCAGAATTATATGGGAGGTGGTGGATCTTATGAATCGGCATTACCGAATCCGAATCTTAAGTGGGAAAAGAACTATAACTTGAATTTGGGACTTGACCTGGCGTTTATCAATCGTATTTTTGTCAGCTTGGAATATTATAATCGCGATACGAAAGATTTGCTTTACAATCGTCCTATCAGTAGCACTACCGGTTTCCAAAATTATTTGGGGAACTTGGGACAACTGAATAATAGAGGTTGGGAACTGGAACTGCGTACCATAAATTTTGCCGGTAACAATTTTAATTGGACTTCTGTTTTGAATATGACCCACAATAAAAATAAGATTGTATCATTGGATGGTAAATTGGAACAGTCTATCGAGGGAAGCTGGTTTATCCATAAAGTGGGGTTGCCGTATTCTACTTTCTATGTGAAAGAATATGCGGGGGTTGATCCTCAGACAGGAAAAGCTTTGTACTATATGAATACACAGGATGCAAATGGCAATTATGACAAAACAGTTACTACTGACGCTTCTGCAGCACAGGCAATTCCTTATAAGTCTGTGGATCCGAAAATTTCAGGAGGTTTTACCAATATCGTGAATTACAAATGGTTTGATCTGGCATTGACGTTGACTTATTCTTTAGGAGGATATTCTTTTGACAAAACCGGAACCTATAATGAAACCGACGGTGCAAAAGAACAGAACTATAACTTGCCCATTTATGAATTGGATCGTTGGCAAAAGCCGGGTGATGTGACGGATGTACCCCGATTTGTACTTGGCCAGGCGGCAGGACCTCAGAATTCATCCCGTTATGTACATAGTACGGATCATTTACGGGTAAAGAACTTGACTTTGGGCTTTACATTGCCGGATCAGTGGTTGACCAAACTGGGTGTCAGTAAAGCAAGATTGTATTTCTCAGGCAGTAACCTGTTGACGTGGGCAAAGTGGAACCAGTATGATCCGGAAGTACCTGTTTCCGGCGAAGTATTTTGTGAAACACCTCCTATGCGTACTTACAGTTTTGGAATAGAAGTCTCATTTTAATGAATTTCCTTTAAATTAGAACAAAATGAAAAAAATATATTTATCGATTGTTGCGGCTGTATCATTGATGTTTGTTTCGTGTACTGCTGATTGGCTGAATACAGATCCTTCTACGGCAGTTCCCAGTGATGATGCCATTAAAAATATAGATGATGCACAGGTGGCATTGAATGGTATATACCGATTAGCATCCGCACATAGTTATTATGGTGATAATTATCTTTATTATGCTGATTGTCGTGGAGAAGATGTGCAGGCACGTATTAATAAAGGAGCAGGCCGCAGGGTTTCGCCTTACTATTTCTTTGATGTTACGGCGGATGATAATTTTAATATAACCCTTGTCTGGAACCAACCCTATAAAGTGATCCATCAGGCTAACAGTCTGATAGAAAAGTTGGATGCCGGAAATGCGGGGAATGCCAGGCCGGAAGAAGTGGCACGGATTAAATCGGAGGCACTGGCAATGAGAGGACTGGCTTTATTTGATCTGACCCGTTTGTTCGGTATGCCTTATACTTTGGATAATGGGGCTTCTTTAGGAGTTCCTATTGAGATTCAGACTACCTTGGAAGATCATGCTCCGGAACGTAACACAGTGGCACAATGTTACGAACAAGTGCTAAAGGACTTGAACGATGCGTTGGGAGGACTGACAAAGGAAAAACATGATGCCTATATGAATTATTGGAGTGTGAAAGCTTTGCTTTCCCGGGTGTATCTGTATATGAATGACAATGAAAATGCATTGAAATGTGCAGAAGAAGTAATCAATGACAATGGGGGAATTTACCGGCTTTTTACTCATGACGAATATCCTTCTGTATGGGGAAAAGACTTTAACTCTGAGTCTTTGTTTGAATTCTATTTTACGATGTCTGAACCTTCAGGCGGTTCGGGAGGAGAAGGGGCGCCGATGGTGTATGCCGATAATGTGAAAGATTGGAATAACCTGATTCTGACAAAGGCTTATTTGGATTTGCTGAATGAAGACCCTGAAGATGTGCGCCATGTATTTCCTCATTTGCCGGAAAATGCCGTTGCGGATACATTGCCTGTAGCTGCCAAAGGTCAACCGAAATATCTGATTAAATATCCGGGGAAATCGGGCAGTGTGACCGATGCTGTTTCTACAGTCAATCCACAGGATAATGATCTTTGTATTCTCCGTTTATCCGAGGTCTATTTGAATGCTGCGGAAGCTGCTTTTAAAATCGGCAATACGGAAAAAGCATTGACATATCTGAATGCGATAGTTACCCGTGCCAATCCGGCGAAATCCGTAACATCTGCTGATCTCAGCCTGGAGCGCATTCTGAAAGAAAGACGTAAAGAACTGGTAGGTGAAGGTCATGCTTTCTTTGATTATATGCGTAATGGCAAGTCGGTGGACCGTTCGGGAGGCTGGCATCTGACTATGCCTGAAGATGCCCGTGTCATTGCTCCTTCAGACCCCAGGGTGGCACTTCCTATTCCACAAACTGAAATTGATGCTAATCCGAATATAGTTCAAAATCCTAGATAATTGTTTTGTCCATGTTAAGTTTGCCCTTCTTTTCGATGATGATATCGGAGAGAAGGGTTTTCTTTTTACAATTTATATGGTACAAAATCATATTTCGTCCGTCTTCATTTGAAAAGAAAGACCAAAAATATGAGATTATATGGATTGTTACTGTGCGGATGGATGACGGTATCCTTACAGGCCCAACAGATACATGATTGGGAGAATCATCATGTATTACAGATTAATAGGGAACCGGCAAGGGCTGCTTTTGTGCCTTTTGCCAAGCAGAAGGGGGATTGTTCGATGAGTCTGGACGGGATGTGGAAATTCCGGTGGACTCCTGTGCCTTCCGAACGGATAACGGATTTTTACCGCACGGACTTTAATGACAAGGATTGGAAAGATTTTCCGGTTCCTGCCAATTGGGAAATCAACGGATACGGAACGCCTATTTATGTATCGGCAGGATATCCGTTTAAAATAGATCCTCCACGGGTGATGGGGGAGCCTAAAGCTTCGTATACCACCTACAAGGAACGTAATCCGGTGGGACAATACCGGCGTACTTTCACGCTGCCCGCCGGGTGGAAGGCAAATGGGCAGACTTTTCTTCGCTTTGAAGGAGTGATGAGTGCTTTTTATGTGTGGATAAACGGTGAACGCATAGGTTATAGCCAGGGAAGTATGGAACCTAGTGAGTTCAATATCACCCGCTGGTTGAAACCGGGAGAGAACCAAATCGCTCTGGAAGTTTATCGGTATAGTGACGGATCTTATCTGGAAGATCAGGATTTTTGGCGTTTTGGAGGTGTTCATCGCAGTATTCATTTGGTGCATACTCCGGATATCCGTATCCGTGACTATGTAGTGCGCACTCTGCCTGCTGTTCAGGGGAATTATCAAGATTTCCGACTGCTGATTGATCCGCAGCTCAGCGTTTACCGGGGAATGGACGGTAAAGGTTATACGTTGCAGGCGGTGCTGAAGGATGCGGATGGAAGAGAAGTAGTGAATATGGTTGGCAATGTGGAAGATATCTTGGATTTGGAGCATAAGGCGGCACGGATGAATGAATGGTATCCGCAACGTGGTCCACGTAAGATGGGACGTATGTCCGCCGTTATAAAATCTCCGCAACGTTGGACAGCCGAAACTCCTTATTTATATAAGTTGGAACTTCGTTTACAGAATGTAAACGGACAGACCATAGAGCAAGTGGAACAGCCGGTAGGTTTTCGTTGTATTGAAATAAAGGACGGACAAATGTTGGTTAACGGTAATTCGGTCCGTTTTCGTGGGGTAAACCGTCATGAACACGATCCGTATACGGCACGCGTGATGAGTGAGGAGAGGATGTTGCAGGATATATTGCTGATGAAACAAGCCAATGTGAATGCAGTCCGTACCAGTCACTATCCCAATGTGAGCCGTTGGTATGAACTGTGCGACAGCTTGGGACTGTATGTGATGGATGAGGCGGATATAGAAGAGCACGGATTACGTGGAACATTGGCTAGTACATCCGATTGGCACGCTGCTTTTCTGGATCGTGCGGTACGTATGGCGGAACGCGATAAAAATCATCCTTCGGTAGTGATGTGGAGCATGGGAAATGAAAGTGGTTACGGACCTAATTTTGCTGCTATTTCGGCTTGGCTGCATGATTTTGATCCTACACGTCCCGTACACTATGAAGGAGCTCAGGGAGTAAACGGAGAACCCGACCCGAAAACAGTGGATGTAATCAGCCGTTTTTATACCCGTGTGAAACAGGAGTACCTGAATCCCGGCATTCCCGAAGGGGAGGACAAGGAACGGGCGGAGAACGCACGTTGGGAACGCTTGTTGGAAATAGCGGAACGCACGAATGATAACCGTCCTGTGATGACCAGCGAATATGCACATTGCATGGGGAATGCTTTAGGTAATTTCAAGGAATATTGGGATGAGATTTATAGTAACCCACGTATGCTGGGCGGCTTTATATGGGACTGGGTGGATCAAGGTATTTATAAGATATTGCCGGATGGCCGCCGGATGGTGGCGTATGGCGGTGACTTTGGTGATCGGCCTAATTTAAAGGCTTTCTGTTTTAATGGTGTGGTGATGAGTGACCGCGAAACTACGCCCAAATATTGGGAGGTGAAGAAAGTATATGCCCCGGTTAAATTGGAAATGGAAAAAGATCTTCAGGTTTTTCCAAAAGAACAAGATGTTTTTTTAAAAGAACAAGATGTTTTGCCCAAAGGATTAAGAGTTACGAACCGTAATCATCACATTGGTCTGGAAGGATATCGCTGTCTGTGGACTTTGATAGAGAACGGGAAGAAGATGAAACAAGGGGAACTGGCGCTTCCATCGGTGGCACCCGGTGAAACAGGAACGATGGCTTTGCCCGATGTTAAGATTAATAAACAGGCTGATGTTCGATTGAATGTAAGTATAGTATTGAAAGAAGATGCTTTATGGGCGAAGGCCGGGCATGAGATTTTAAAGGAACAGTTTGCCTTGAATGATCATTTGATGGCGGTGGCTGACGGTGTACAACCGGGTAGACGTAAAAGTAAGTTTTCTGTTTTGGATTTATGGGAAGATAGTTATTTTCAAGCTTTCCGTGCTCCGACGGATAATGATAAAAGTTTCGGTAACTGGTTGGCCAAGGATTGGAAGAATCAGGGATTGGATGCTCCTCAAGTAGAGGTAATTACTCCCGAAACGGAAACTCAGGAAACAGATGGAACCGTATCGAAGAAATCGGTTGTGGAATATCGTTATGCCAAGGGTAGCATCCGTGTTTCTTCCCATTATAAAATATATGTGGATGGAACGGTGGATTTGGAACAGACTTATCTGCCACAAGGAGAATTGCCGGAATTGCCTCGTCTGGGCAGTGCATTTGTACTGGGAGAAGAATACGAGAACCTTTCCTGGTACGGTCGTGGCCCGTGGGAAAACTATCCCGACCGTAAGACGTCCTGTCTGATAGGTAGATGGAACAGCAAGGTGAGTGAACAGTACACACATTACCCCCGTCCGCAGGACAGTGGCAATCACGAGGATGTTACCGAGGTGATTCTAACCAATAAACAGGGTAAAGGCGTCCGTGTGACAGCCATAGACAGGCCATTTTCATTTTCTGCCTTACATTATACCGTGGATGATATTTATAAAACAACTCATGATTGTGACTTGAAACCACGAAAGGAGGTTATTCTCAGCCTGGATGCAGCGGTCTTAGGTTTAGGAAACAGTAGTTGTGGTCCGGGAGTGCTGAAGAAATACGCCATTGATAAGCAGAAATCTCATACTTTGCGGGTACGCTTCAGTCTTATAAAATGATGTATGGCAAAAGGTTTGAATAGGCGACATATCTTTCCGGTGGCAGACAGAAATATAGAATTAAATTAAAAATCAAATATCAAAATGAAAAGAGCAACAACTTTTTTATCACTCCTTGCTTTATCGGCAGGTTTGTTGGCGCAATCTTCCGTAAAAACAGAACGCCAATACTTGTCAGGACGTGGCTGTGATGATATGGTACAATGGGATTTCATGTGTACCGGTGGTAATAATTCCGGAAAATGGACGAAAATCGGAGTACCTTCCTGTTGGGAACTGCAAGGATTCGGTACTTATCAATATGGCATGAAATTCTATGGTAAGGCTTTTCCTGAAGGAGTAGCTGACGAACAAGGTTTGTATAAATATGAATTTGAGTTGCCTGCCGAATGGAATGGTAAACAGATAGAGCTGGTATTTGAAGGCTCTATGACTGATACGCAGGTAAAGATAAACGGTCGTAAAGCCGGTTCCATGCATCAGGGAGCTTTTTACCGCTTTATTTATAATGTGAGTGACCGGGTATTTTTCGGATCGAAAAAAAAGAATGTACTTGAAGTAACTGTAAGCAAGGAAAGTGCGAATGCAGGGGTTAATTTGGCAGAACGCCGTGCTGATTATTGGAATTTCGGAGGTATTTTCCGTCCTGTGTTCATCGTGGCGAAACCGGCTCAAAATATAGATCGTCTGGCAATAGATGCGAAGGCGGATGGGAATTTCTATGCCGATTGTTTTCTGAATATGGCAGTAGAAGGTGCTAGGGTACATACTGTCATAACAGATGCTAAAGGGAAAAAAGTGGCCGAAAACACTTCGGATGTCCGTACGGGCAGCGACCATGCTTCGATTAATTTCGCTGTAAAATCTCCTGAATTATGGACGGCTGAAACTCCGGCCATGTATCAGGCTACCTTTACCCTGCTTGATAAAGCAGGCAAAACACTGCATGTTGAAAATCAGAAATTTGGTTTCCGTACCATTGAAACACGTGAAAGTGACGGATTGTATATCAACGGTCGGCGTGTGATGATTAAAGGGGTGAACCGTCATAGTTTCCGTCCTGAAAGCGGACGTACACTGAGCAAGGCAAAGAATATTGAAGATGTATTGCTGATCAAAAGCATGAACATGAATGCCGTCCGCCTGAGTCATTATCCTGCCGATCCCGAATTTTTTGAAGCTTGTGACTCGCTGGGGCTTTATGTAATGGATGAGTTAAGCGGCTGGCATGGCAAGCACGAAACCATCAACGGGCAGAAGCTGGTAAAAGAAATGATTACCCGTGATGTGAACCATCCGTGTATTATCTGGTGGAGCAATGGTAATGAAAAAGGCTGGAATACTGAACTGGATGGTGAATTCCATAAATATGATCCTCAGAAACGTCCGGTGCTTCATCCGCAAGGCAACTTCAGTGGATATGAAACCATGCACTATCGTTCTTACGGAGAAAGCCAGAACTATATGCGTCTGCCGGAAATATTTATGCCGACCGAGTTTCTGCATGGATTGTACGATGGAGGACACGGAGCCGGACTGTATGATTATTGGGAAATGATGCGTAAGCATCCCCGTTGTGCCGGAGGTTTCCTTTGGGTACTGGCCGATGAGGGCGTGAAGCGTGTGGATATGAATGGATTCATTGACAACTGCGGCAATTATGGAGCCGATGGCATTGTAGGTCCGCATCACGAAAAAGAGGGCAGTTATTTTACCATCAAGCAGGTGTGGTGTCCTATTCAAATCATGACCGATAGCCTTGACAGTCAGTTTGACGGCAAACTGAAAATAGAGAACCGTTACGATTTCCTGAATGCGAATACATGCCGTTTCACTTATAAATATGTGCAATTGCCTTCTGTAACCGATAAGGGGGGAATGAAAGTGATGAAACAGGGAGAGGTGAACTGTCCCGACATTCCTGCTCACGGTGCGGGTACACTGACTATTCCTGCGGCTGTCAAGGGGGCTAATGCTTTGATGCTGACAGTAACGGATAAGCAGGGGAATGATCTCTTTACGTGGAGTTATAAACTGGACGACGTTGCCGGATTGCAACAGGTTTCTGCCGGAAACAAGCCTTCTTATAAAGAAACTGCCGATGCATTGACGGTTGATGCCGAAGGACGTACATTTACTTTTTCTCAGAAAGACGGACAGCTGAAGGGGGTAAAGGTTGGAAGCCGTATCATCAGTCTGGCAAATGGTCCCCGTTTCATTGCCGCCAAGCGTTCGGACCGTTCTATGGATCAGTTTTATAACCATGATGACAAAGAGGCTGAAAAGAAGAAAACCCAATACACTACATTTGATGATGCCGGTCGTTTTACAGGCTTTACCGTGCGTGAAGAAGGCAATAACGTAGTGGTTACCGCTAACTACAAACTGGGATGTTTTGATCAGGCTGTATGGACTATCGCTCCTGACGGTACCGCTGCTATAGACTTTACATACAACTTCAGCGGTGTAGTGGATTTGATGGGGGTGATGTTTGATTATCCGGAAGATAAAGTGTTGAGCAAGCGTTGGGTAGGTGACGGTCCTTACCGTGTATGGCAGAACCGTCTGCATGGTCCGCAGTTGGGCGTATGGGAAAATGAGTATAATGATCCCATTCCTGCCGAAAGCTTTACTTATCCCGAATTTAAAGGGTACTTTGCTAATGTGCAATGGATGACTTTGAAAACACAGGAAGGAACGATAAGTATCTGTAACCGTACTCCTCAGAATTATGTAGGGGTTTATCAGCCTCGCGACGGTCGTGACGGCTTGCTTTATACTTTCCCGGCTACCGGCATCAGTCTGATGAAAGTAATTCCTCCGGTTCGTAATAAAGTGAATACGACAGATTTGATAGGTCCGTCTTCACAAGCATTTTGGGCTGATGGAGCATATGGGGGAGGTATCACGTTAAAATTTGAATAACAGTGAAAAAATAGATTGTAAAGGGAAGAGGAACTTTGTTTATTCTTCCCTTTTCTTTTTTTATTTGGCTCGAACTCTCTATATTTGAAAAATTGAGTACAAATTACAACTTTATTCGTTTATCATTAAATATAGAATAAATAGCTTATGAAGATAAAACATCTGTTTGTATCCATATTGCTGGCAACCGGATTCCAACCGATGATAGCACAATCCGCTTTACGGCAACAGTTTGTAAATTCATCCGTACAGGAAGCTCGTCCCTGGACTTTCTGGTATTGGATGTTTGGCGCTGTAACTCCCGAAGGGATTACCGCCGATCTGGAAGCCATGCACCGTGTAGGTTTGGGTGGAGCCTATCTGATGCCTATCAAGGGAGTGGAGCAGGGACCTCAATACGAAGGGAAAGCCCAGCAGCTTACCCCCGAATGGTGGCGTATGGTCACTCATAGTATGAAAGAGGCCGACAGGCTGGGAATGCAACTGGGCATGCACATCTGTGACGGCTTTGCCTTGGCGGGAGGTCCTTGGATGACTCCCGAAGAATCCATGCAAAAAGTGGTATGGAGTGACACCATTGTGAACGGTGGAAATATCCGGAATCTCACTTTGCCCATGCCCGAAGCACTGGATGGCTATTATGAAGATATCGTTACCTACGCCATTCCATTGGAGCGTCAGCCTGAGGATACTTCATTGAAGCCGAAGGTAACTTTCGGCAATTTGAAACAGGCCGTTATCAAAGATGAATCCAAGGCTGTGAACAGGGATGAGAAAGGAGTCTTCCGTTCCTCTTATCCTTGTTGGATTCAGTATGAATATGCAGAACCTGTGACTTGCAGCAACGTGGAAATTATTTTGGGAGGAAATAACTACCAGGCACATCGCCTGAAAGTATTGGCCAGTGAGGACGGACGGACGTTCAAAACAGTGAAGCAACTGGTCCCTGCCCGGCAGGGATGGCAGAATACGGATTTCCAGTCCACTCATGCCATCCCCCCTGTTACCGCCCGTTACTTCCGTTTTGAGTGGACTCCCGTGGGAAGCGAACCGGGTAGTGAGGATCTGGATGCAGCTAAATGGAAACCGAATTTGAAAATCAATGATATAGTCCTTCATACGGCTCCGCGTATTCATCAGTGGGAGGGAAAAGCAGGACTGGTGTGGCGTGTGGCTACTGCTACTACTTCGACGGAAATACCCGATGCGGCTTGTGTGCAACCGGATGAATTGATCAATCTCCCTTTGTATCAGGGCAGGCTGACCGCCCGTTTACCCGAAGGTAAATGGCGTATTCTCCGCATGGGACATACGGCAACCGGACATGTGAATGCTACTGCCGGAGGAGGTAAAGGATTGGAATGCGACAAGTTCAGCACCAAGGCTGTTCAGAAACAGTTCTCGAACTGGTTTGCGGAAATGTTCAAAAAGACGGATGAAGCCGTGGCACGCCGTGTATTGAAATATATGCACGTAGACAGTTGGGAGTGTGGCAGTCAGAACTGGAGTGATAACTTCGCGGCGGAATTTAAGAAACGCCGTGGATATGATTTGATGCCTTATCTTCCTTTGCTGGCAGGTATTCCGATGGAAAGTGCCGCCCGCAGTGAGCAGATATTGCGGGATGTCCGTACCACCATCGGAGAACTGGTGACTGATGTGTTCTACACTGTATTGGCAGACTGTGCCCGTCAATACGATTGCCGGTTCTCTGCCGAGTGCGTAGCTCCTACTATGGTCAGTGACGGATTGATGCATTATCAGAAAGTGGATCTGCCTATGGGGGAATTTTGGCTGAACAGTCCTACGCACGATAAACCCAATGATATGCTGGATGCCATCAGTGGCGCGCATATTTATGGAAAGAATATTATCCAGGCCGAAGGCTTTACTGAAATTCGTGGCGTATGGGATGAAGACCCTGCCATGCTGAAACCTTTGCTGGACCGTAACTATGCACTGGGTATCAATAAACTCTTCTTTCATGTCTATACCCATAATCCTTGGATGAACCGCCGTCCCGGTATGACCTTGGACGGCATCGGACTCTTCTTCCAGCGCGACCAGACCTGGTGGGAGGAAGGGAAATCTTTTGTAGATTACATCACCCGTTGCCAGACTTTGTTGCAATACGGTCATCCGGTGGTTGATATCGCCGTCTTTACCGGTGAAGAGATGCCGCGACGTTCCATTTTGCCCGAACGGTTAGTTTCGATGCTTCCCGGTATCTATGGAGCCGAACGGGTGGAAAGCGAACGGATTCGGCTGGCTAATGAAGGTCAACCCACCCGTGTGCGTCCTGTCGGTGTTACCCATTCGGCAAACATGGCCGATCCCGAAGACTGGGTGAACCCGATGCGTGGTTATGCCTACGATTCTTTTAACAAAGACGCTCTGTTACGTTTGGCAAAAGCGGAGAATGGAAGAATGGTACTTCCGGGAGGAGCTTCTTATAAAGTATTGGTGCTTCCTACAGCCCGTCCTATGAATCCTGATAACCTGCCGTTGTCTCCTGAGGCACAGGCAAAAGTAGAGGAACTCCGCGCGGCAGGTGTCATTATTCCGCAATTGCCTTATCGGGAAGATGATTTTTCTTCTTTCGGTGTGGAACGGGATGTACTTCTTCCTGCTGATGTGGCATATACTCATCGGAGCGGGGAAGAGTATGAGATTTATTTTGTGGCTAATCAGGTGGACAGTTTGCGTACATTCAACGCTTCTTTCCGCATTGCAGGGCGCACGCCTGAATTGTGGAATGCGGTAACAGGAACCATTACCCGTCCGGCACAATGGAAAGAAGCGGACGGCCGTACCGAAGTCGCTTTGTCTTTGCCAGCCAATGGCTCTGTATTTGTCGTATTCCCCAAAGAATCTTCAGAAGTTTCTCCGGAACGGATCGAAAGGGAACCTGTATCCATATCGATCAAGGAATGGACAGTAACATTCCCTTCCGTGCGCAAAACTGTCACTCGTCCGGTATTATTTGACTGGAGTAAGGAAGAGGATGAAAAAATAAAATATTATTCCGGACATGCCACTTACAGAGGGCTATTCAGATGGAAGAATGAACAGGACGGAAGAATTATTCTTCGGTTGGGTAAAGTAGCCAATGTAGCGACTGTACGTGTCAACAGCATTGCATGCGGTACGGCTTGGACAGCTCCATACGAAGTGGACATTACCGATGCGCTTCGTAACGGAACCAATGTCTTGGAAGTGGAGGTGGTGAATACCTGGGCGAATGCGCTCCGTGGAGCAGATCAGGATAAAGCGCCTTTTGAGGGGATATGGACGAATGCAAAATTCCGTCTGCCCGGAGATGGTTTGTTACCTGCCGGATGGATGGGACCTTGCGAGTTTTTTAGAACTAAAGAATAATGCTAATCACACATAACATGAAAAATAAGAAACTACTACTGGGCATTGCTTGGGCATGGTTGACTTGCCTGTCGGCAAATGCGGAAGTGAAATTGCCCGCTTTCTTTTCAGACGGCATGGTGATGCAACAGCAGACTCGTGCCAATTTATGGGGAACAGCTACTCCCGATGCACCGGTGAAAATTACAACAAGTTGGGATAAACAAACCTATAAAACGACTGCCGATGCAAAAGGCGCGTGGAAACTTGCTTTATCCACCCCCTCTGCCGGAGGCCCTTACACGATCACTTTTGATGATGGAAAGCTGACCGAAATACGTGATATCCTGATGGGAGAATTATGGTTATGCTCCGGTCAGAGTAATATGGAAATGCCCATGAAAGGTTTTAAAAACCAGCCGGTGGAGAATAGCAATACAGATGTGATGAACAGCCGTAATCCGCAACTCCGTCTGTTCACCGTAAAGCGTTCTTCCTCTTTTACTCCGAAAACAGATGTGGTGGGAACCTGGCAGGAAGCTGTTCCGGCAACTGTGCGTGAGTTTAGTGCTACTGCTTATTACTTCGGTCGGATGATACAACAGCAGTTGAATATACCTGTGGGTTTGATTGTGGCTTCTTGGGGAGGTTCTGCCTGTGAAGCCTGGATGCATCCGGATTGGTTGAAGGCATTTCCCGAAGCAAAGATTCCCCAATCGGAAGCTGATATCAAGTCAAAGAACCGTACTCCGACTGTACTCTATAACGGTATGCTTCATCCGCTCATCGGATTAGCCATGCGTGGAGTTATCTGGTATCAGGGGGAAGATAACTATAACCGGGCTTCTACTTATGCCGATATGTTCAGTGCACTGATACGCGGGTGGCGCGAAGAATGGCAGCAAGGGGAATTTCCCTTCTATTATTGTCAAATTGCACCTTATGATTATGGAATTATTACTGAGCCTGGCAAGAATGTGATAAATTCTGCTTATCTTCGCGAACAACAAGCTATGGTAGAACACCGGGTGGGCAATAGTGGTATGGCTGTATTGTTGGACGCAGGAATGAAAACGGGGATTCATCCGGGTAAAAAGAAGGTGGCAGGAGAACGTCTGGCGCGTTTGGCATTGGTAAAAACTTACGGAATGAAAGGTGTTACGGCCGAAAGTCCTTACTATACAGGAATGGAAGTAAAGAATGATACGGTAATAGTCAGTTTTGATCGGGCACCGATGTGGATAAATTGTAAAGACCGTTTTGAATCATATAACTTTCAGGTTGCAGGTAAAGATCGGGTTTTTTATCCTGCTAAAGCGTGGATACAGAGAAGTAAAATGCTTGTAAAGAGCGAGAGAGTACCTCATCCGGTGGCAGTTCGTTATGGCTTCGAGAATTATGTGGAGGGAGATTTGTTTGGTGAAGATTTACCTGTATCGTCTTTCCGTTCCGATGACTGGTAAAAACAGAAAAAAATGAAGAATATCTTTACGTTTTTATTATTAGTGTTTATTGGCGGGCAGTTTCTGTGGGGACAGCCTGCCAATTTGGTTTGGAATACTCAAAGCCGGAATGCTTCGGAGTCTATGCCCTGCGGGGGTGGTGATATCGGCATGAATGTATGGGTAGAGAATGACGATGTTCTGTTCTACCTTAGTCGTAGTGGTTCTTTTGACGAGAATAACTGTCTGCTGAAGCAGGGTCGGTTTCGTGTGAGGCTCACTCCGAACCCTTTTGCCGGAACGGCTTCTTTTCGGCAGACTCTGCATCTTAATGATGGCTATGTCAGCGTAAGTAGTGATAATGCCACTCTAATTATTTGGGTGGATGTGTTTCATCCTGTGGTACATGTTGAGGTGAAAACGAAGGAACTGACTTCCATGCGTGTGAATTTTGAAAGCTGGCGTTATGAAGATCGTCCGGTGCGTAAAGGGGAAGGGCAGCAATGCTCTTACAAATGGGCCATTCCTGATGGATTGATGACTAGGCGTGACTCTGTCTGTGTGGAAGAAGATAATTTTACTTTTTTCCATCGCAATCCTGAACGTACTATTTTTGATGTGGTAGTGGACCAGCAGGGAATGAATGAAGTGAAGGAACAACTGTATAATCCTTTGAAGAATTTGATTTTTGGGGGGCGTTTATCAGGTGATAATCTGGTTTATAACGGTACACGACGTGGACATTATGCAGGTACTGAGTATCTGGCATGGATGTACAAAAGCAAGAAACCTACTTATAAGCAGTCTGCACGGATTGTTCTGAATACGGAACAAAGTACGGTTCCTGCATGGGAAGCATCCTTGGCCCGCACTGAGAAGGAAATAAATGTATCCAAAGACAAACAGGCTACCCGCCGTTGGTGGAATGATTTTTGGAAACGTAGCTTTATTGAGGGGGAAGGTGAAGCGGGAGATGCTATCCGTAACTATACACTGTTCCGCTATATGTTGGGATGTAACGCCTATAGTCAGTGGCCTACCAAGTTTAACGGGGGACTGTTTACTTTTGATCCTATGTATGTAGATCAGAAAATGGAATTTACCCCTGATTTCCGGAAATGGGGAGGAGGAACCATGACTGCACAGAATCAGCGTCTGGTTTATTGGCCCATGCTGAAAAGCGGTGACTTTGACTTGATGAAATCACAATTTGACTTTTATCTGCGTTTGTTGCCGACAGCCGAAGCACGTACCCGTACCTATTGGGGACATGCCGGTGCCTGTTTCACCGAACAAATGGAGAACTTCGGTCTGCCCAATCCTGCCGAGTATGGCTTTAAACGTCCTGAAAGCTATGACAGGGGGTTGGAATATAATGCATGGCTGGAATACGAATGGGATACGGTTCTTGAATTTTGTCAGATGATACTGGAAACGGCACGTTATAATGAGGCTGATATCAGCCGTTATATCCCTTTGATAGAAAGCTCACTTAATTTCTTTGATGAGCATTATCGTCAACTGGCATTACAGCGTGGACGTAAGGATTTAGATGGTAACGGCAAACTGGTGATTTATCCGGGATCGGCTTGTGAAACTTATAAGATGGCTTATAATCCATCCTCAACCATTGCCGCGCTGCGCTCTGTTTTACAAACCTACGGACGTAAACCGGACATGCTGGCACGTATTCCTGAGATCCCTTTGCGCATAGTGGATGGGAAGGAAATGATTGCTCCGGCACAGGCTTGGGAACGGGTGAACAATATAGAAACTCCCCAGCTTTATGCTGTATTTCCCTGGCGTATGTATGGAGTGGGGAAGGAAGGTCTGGAAATAGCCCGTAATACCTATCTATATGATCCCGATGCACAGAAATTCCGTTCACATATCGGATGGAAACAAGATAATATCTGGGCGGCTTGTCTGGGTATGACCGAGGAGGCTGCACAACTTACCTTAGAGAAAATGGCGAACGGTCCTCATCGTTTTCCCGCCTTTTGGGGACCGGGTTACGACTGGACTCCCGACCATAACTGGGGAGGCAGCGGCATGATAGGTATGCAGGAAATGCTGTTGCAGGAAGCCGATGGAAAGATTTTATTGTTTCCTGCTTGGCCTAAAGATTGGGATGTGCATTTCAAATTGCATGCTACAGGACAGACTACTGTAGAGGCTGTTCTAAAAGGGGGGACGGTGGTTAGCTTGACCGTATTACCTAAAGAACGGGAGAAAGATGTAGTAAATTGTTTGCTGAATAAATAATTTAAGGGTAAGGAGGTGTGTTTTGTAAATTCACCTCCTACTTCTTTGTATATACTCGATTGGGAACTTGTCACTCCTTTTGTTTTTCTATTCTTATCTATTTGTATGGCAATCAGTGCCGGAACATTGTTTGATGGCTTTGGTTATCTTTGTTGCGTAAACAAGAACTAAAATGTCCGATGCTTTGTTCTTACTATCATAAATAGATTTAAAATGGTTATGAAAAAGATTTTGATAGCTTTGGCCTTATTGCTGACAGGCATTGCAAGCGGATCGGCATGTACCGGTATTTCATTCCTCGCTGAAGATGGCGGATATGTGCAGGCACGTACTATAGAGTGGGGGGACAGTTATCTTCCGAGTGAATATGTTATTGTTCCCAGAGGACAGGATTTGGTATCTTATACTCCAACGGGTGTAAATGGCTTGAGATTTCGGGCTAAATATGGTCTGGTAGGACTGGCTATCATTCAGAAAGAGTTTGTGGCTGAAGGACTGAATGAAGTAGGGCTTTCGGCTGGATTGTTTTATTTTCCCCATTATGGGAAGTATGAAGAATATGATGAGGCTCAAAATGCAATTACTTTGTCGGATTTGCAGGTGGTGAACTGGATGCTTTCCCAATTTGCTACTATAGAAGAAGTGAGAGAAGCTATAGAAGGGGTGAAGGTGGTGTCTCTTGATAAACCTGGTAAAAGTTCTACGGTACATTGGCGCATTGGCGATGCTAAAGGAAATCAAATGGTGTTGGAATTTGTAGGTGGTGTTCCTTATTTTTATGAAAATAAAGTAGGAGTACTCACCAATTCTCCCGATTTTCCATGGCAGGTGACTAACTTGAATAATTATGTAAATCTATATCCGGGAGCTGTCACTCCACAGCAATGGGGTGGGGTGACTATTTTCCCTTTTGGCGCAGGTGCCGGATTTCATGGCATTCCGGGGGATGTAACTCCTCCATCCCGTTTTGTTCGTGTAGCGTTTTATAAGGCAACAGCTCCGGTGTGTCCTACAGCGTATGACGCTATATTACAAAGCTTTCATATCCTGAATAATTTTGATATTCCTATCGGTATAGAACATGCGTTAGGGAAAGCACCTGATATTCCTAGTGCCACACAATGGACTTCGGCTATTGATTTGACAAACAGGAAAGTGTATTATAAAACAGCATACAATAACAATATTCGTTGTATTAGTATGAAGAAGATTGATTTTGATAAAGTGAAGTATCAGTCGTATCCATTGGATAAGGAGTTGAAACAGCCTATAGAAGAGATTATTGTGAAATAGTGCAAGGGCTTGGAAACTGTTGGCGGAAGTACATGGAAGTTTTAATTGCAATGAATGAATAATGGATAAAATGCATTTTTTTTAGAAAAAAGTTCTAGAAATGTTTGCAGATACAAAAATAAACTGTACCTTTGCACTCGCAATTCGGAAGAATAGCAATAACAAAGGATTGATTCGCTAGCTCAGCAGGTAGAGCACAACACTTTTAATGTTGGGGTCTTGGGTTCGAGCCCCAAGCGGATCACCAAAGAATCAGAGAGTTACACCAAAGTAACTCTCTTTTTTTATGCCTTAAACGCGCCGGTTTACTTGGTTCAGTTAAACCGAGAGTTAAACCAAGAATGGAAGCGACTGTTAATGTAACGTGTTACAAATCAAAGGTTTTAAAGAATGGAGAATCACCGGGTCAGCGGATTTTCCGGGTTGGCAAGCTTTCTTTTAAGCGTATAGCCTAGCCAGTCTGAACATGAAGAACTTCAGATCAGCCACCCCTCTTAACTGGCTTCGAAAAGCTTTGATTTTAGCATTGAACGACTCCGCTGAAGCATTTGTTAATCGTTCTTCAAAATAATTTATGATGGTCGTACTATGGTTTGAAAAGGTATGGATCAGTTTGAAAACTTGGGGGAATCTTTTCTTTTTTGTAGAGAACACGGTTGAACTTTTAAAAAAGAATTATATTTGTACTATTCATTACTGAAACTATGGCGAAGAATAATTTACTAAGTGAGCAACTTGCTTATATTGGTGTCAGTTGTACCCCTACGCATCTGCATTTGTGCAGTTATAATGCTGAAAGTATTTGTATGAAGGATGGGAAAGATATAGATAGTTTAATCCCTTATTTGAATAAGAATGCTATAAACTGGATACAAATTCATGGCTTTCAGAATACGGAGGTCATACAGCATGTCTGTCAGAATTTTAATGTCGACTTTTTGACGATACAAGATATTTTGAACTCCGACCATCAGACCAAGATAGAACAGCATGATACATATAATGTAGTGATTTTGAAGTTACTTTTTTCTAATGATGATGGCTATGTACCACAACAAATAGCCATTGTGCAAGGTGGAAATTATCTGTTGACTTTTATGGAAAAGGAAACAGACTTTCTGAATGATATAAATACGGCATTGGAAAAGAATGTGTTGAAAATACGTAGCCGGCAGTCTGATTTCCTGCTCAGTGTTATTCTAAACAGTGTGATGGCCAGCTTTATATCCATTATTTCGGAATTGGAAGACGGATTAGAGGATTTAGAAGAGCAATTGCTTTCGCCGGAACAGGCTGATATGCTCGGTATTGAAAATATACAGCAATACCGCCGTAATTTTCGTGTAATAAAGAAATGTATTTTACCATTAAAGGAGGAAATCAGCAAGTTGTTGCATCCGATCGATAATGATTTGTTGCACAAAGCAAGCCGTCCTTTCTTTAATGATGTCAATGATCATTTGCAGTTTGTATTGCAAACTTTAGATGGTTGCCGTGACATGATTTCAGCTTTGGTAGATATTTACCTTTCCAATAATGACCGACGGATGAACAGCATCATGAAACAGCTGACTGTTGTTTCTACTATATTTATTCCGTTGACTTTTCTGGCAGGAATCTGGGGAATGAATTTCCAATGGATGCCTGAACTGGGATGGCGGTATGGCTATGTATTTGCATGGACATTGATGTTGATACTAGTAGCAGTTATCTACTTCTATTTTAAGCGTAAAAAATGGTATTGATGAGAGAGGATGGATGGGATTTACTTAAATGTGAATCCCATATTCATGTTTTACTTCATTCATTACAAAGGTGCTTTCCAGTGAACCCAAACTGTCAATCGTGCCCAAGACATTGAGGATAAATTCCTGATAATACTTCATATTAGGGGAGTGTATTTTAAGCAAATAGTCATAACTGCCTGATATGTTGTAGCACTCTGTTACTTCAGGGATATCCTGAATTATCCGTGTAAATTCCGCAGCAATGTCCCGGTTCAGTCTTCTTAGCTTGACACTGCAAAATACCACGAAGCCTTGGTTTAGTTTCTCAGCGTCCAATACAGCGATATATTTTTTTATATATCCTCCATTTTCCAATCGTTTGAGGCGTTCGAACACCGGAGTGGAGGAAAGGCTTACCCGTGCAGCCAGTTCTTTGGTGGTCAGTCGGGCATTTTCTTGCAAGGTACGTAGTATCTGCAAATCTACTTTGTCAAGTTTCTCTAAAGTACTCATAGAATAATATTTTTTCAAGAGGTTCATATCTGTTAATACAAATATATTGCATTTATTTTAGATTCCGGAGAATTTTCGGGAAATGTAGTACAGGGTTATATTCTTTTTTTGCCGGAGAATGCAAGAAAAGGGCAGAATGATTTTATCTCTCAAAAATACTTTTTATCTTTGCAGTTGCTATGACAAAGTATATATATCTTTTTTATATCTTGTTAGGTGTATGCCTGTTGGCGGGCTTTGGTTCCGCATTTGATAGCGGACAGGAGCACGATGTAGTTCGTACAGTTGGTTTGGAAAACAGTGCGGTGGCGCTGTGCAACATATCTGAAAGCAATAACGGGCAGGAAAAAAAAGAGATAAATAATGAAAGCTACCATTTTTATAAAGTCGGTATCGGCGGTACAGCTACCTCTTTTTCTTTTCGCACCTTGTGCTCTTCTAAAATTCTGCGAACTCATTCCTCTGCTTCCGTCATAGCCAAGTTGGCCAGATTCTTGAAAGTACTTCTTCCTGAAGAAAAGCAAATTTCTTTTTCACCTATTCTTTATTTTACTCAATATTCCTGTGAATACTATATTTATCAGTTGAGGCGTATTCTTATTTAGTTTATTTTTTCTTCTCGGCAAGGTCTGTTTTTTATATCTTACATTTTTTTGTTTTTATATTTTCATAATGGGAACTGGGGTGGATGCTTGTTCCTTTTATGAACGGTGTTATATGTTAATAACTAATATATAATGGAATTTTTATTGGACTTTATACTTCACATTGACCAATATATGATAGATATTGTTCAAGAATATCATACTTGGGCTTATGTCATACTGTTTATAATCATTTTTTGCGAAACGGGATTGGTTGTCACTCCATTCCTCCCCGGAGATTCTTTGCTTTTTGTCGCGGGAGCTATTTCGGCTTTGCCCGATATGCCTTTGGAAGTTAATATTCTCGCTTTGGTTTTATTTCTTTCAGCTGTGCTGGGCGATTCCTGTAATTATATGATAGGACACTTTTTTGGAAATAAACTTTTCAATAATCCCGATTCCCGTATATTTAAGCAAAGTCATTTGGAAAAAACACATGAATTTTATAAAAAATACGGAGGAAAGACCATCATTATTGCCCGTTTTGTACCTATAGTCCGTACATTTGCTCCTTTTGTAGCAGGTATGGGCAAAATGCATTATTATTATTTTATGGTGTATAATCTGATAGGGGGAGCTTTGTGGGTTGGTATTTTCTGTTATGCCGGTTATTTTTTCGGTGATCTTCCATTTGTACAGAAAAATCTGAAATTGCTGATTGTGGCTATTATTGTCGTTTCTATATTGCCTGCCGTTATAGAAGTAGGCAGGAATAAGTGGAAAACTCGCCATTACTAAAATCAAACATATCAAAAACAATTTATTCAAATTACATTTATGAAAAATTCTTTTTTTAGTCGATTTACACCTCAAGAACCTAAGTTTTTCCCTATGTTGAAACGTTTGTCTGAAATCCTGACCTCATCATCGGATTTATTGGTAGAAAGCATGCAGCATGATAAGCCGGAAGAGAGAGAAGACTATTACAAACGCATCAAAGATATGGAACGTGAAGGTGACAAGCAGACTCATTTAATTTTTGACGAATTGGGAAAAACTTTCATAACCCCTTTTGATCGTGAGGATATTCACGATTTGGCATCAACTATGGATGATGTAATAGATGGGATTAACAGTTGCGCCAAACGTATCACGATCTATAATCCCCATCCCATTGCTAATAGTGGAAAAGAGTTGAGTTTGTTGATACAGCAAGCGGCTGTTTATATAAGTAAGGCAATGGACGAATTGGAAATTTTCCGTAAAAAGCCTACTGAATTAAGAGTATGTTGTACAAAATTGCATGACATAGAGAATCAGGCGGATGATGTATATGAACTCTTTGTTAAGAAACTATTTGAGGAAGAAAAGGATTGCATAGAACTGATTAAGATCAAGGAGATAATGCATGAATTGGAGAAAACGACCGATGCGGCAGAACGGGTAGGAAAAATCTTGAGAAACCTGATTGTGAAATACGCATAAAAGCAGAAGGTACAATATGGAATTATTAGTGATTATTATTACTTTGGCTTTGATTTTTGACTATATTAACGGATTTCATGATGCAGCCAATTCAATAGCCACCATTGTGTCAACCAAGGTTCTTACTCCGTTCCAAGCGGTGATATGGGCGGCATTTTTTAATTTTGTTGCATTCTTTATTGCTAAATGTATAATCGGAGGGTTCGGAATAGCCAATACTGTATCCAAGACAGTAGTGGAACAGTATATTTCCTTGCCGATTATTCTTTCGGGGGTTATTGCAGCTATTGTCTGGAATCTGTTTACATGGTGGAAGGGGATTCCTTCTTCTTCTTCGCATACGCTGATCGGAGGTTTTGCCGGTGCTGCTATTATGGCTCATGGTTTTGATGCCATTCAGCTCAATATTATTTTGAAGATTGCTGTTTTTATCTTTTTGGCACCATTTATAGGGATGGTTGTTGCTTTTGGATTTACGTTGCTTGTCCTTCACATTTGTCGTCGTGCACATCCGAATACGGCTGAGATGTGGTTTAAGAAATTGCAGCTTGTTTCTTCGGCTTTGTTCAGTATAGGGCATGGACTGAATGATTCCCAGAAGGTAATGGGTATTATTGCTGCTGCCCTGATCGCTGCTCATTCGGAAGGGTTAAGAATGGGAATAAATAGTATCAATGATTTGCCGGATTGGGTGGCATTTTCTTGTTTTACTGCCATTTCTTTAGGAACGATGTCAGGCGGATGGAAGATTGTGAAAACCATGGGAACTAAGATTACCAAAGTAACTCCTTTGGAGGGAGTTGTTGCGGAAACTGCTGGCGCATTTACATTGTATCTGACAGAATATTTGAAAATACCTGTAAGTACAACCCACACCATTACAGGAGCTATTATCGGAGTGGGTGCTACTAAGCGTCTTTCAGCCGTCCGATGGGGAATAACAAGAAGCCTGATGACGGCTTGGGTGTTGACTATTCCTGTCAGTGGAATATTGGCCGCTGTTATTTACGGAGTGGTTACTCTTTTTTAGAATGACCGGATTGTAGGCTGTTCTAGAAAATAAAGATCTGTCGTGACCGAGGTGACTGGGAAGTTACCTCGGTTTTGTATACATACCCATTTGTAGGTAAAAAGTGGATGAAACTAATAATAAATATAAAATGTTATTGTGAGTTTGTTATTTGTTTCTATTTTTGTAGTGGTCTTACTGAACACAAAAATGAGAGAAAACGCAAAAGGCAGGATTTTTATAGCATGGCTGTTGTTAATGACGCTTATGCCATTTTTCATGGTGAAGACTTTTCACCACCATGAAGAAGATGCCGTTTGCCATTCTGATAGTGGGAATTCTCATGATTCCTCTCATCAGTGTCCCGTGTGCAATTTCACACTTTCACCTTTTACACAAGTTGAAACATTACAACTTCATATTGTTCTTCCGGTTTTTGATTATCAGCCGAAAATAACAGTGGATAAGGTTTGCCAGGTTAAATCTTATCCTTATTATCTGCGTGCACCTCCCGTTTGCTGATTCACATAGTATCTTTTATTTATTCACAACATCAAATGATTGTAATTTATGCGTATCAGATATGTTTCGGGTACGCTGGGAATGTTTTTTACCTTGTTTTCAAATGCACAGGTAGTTTCTGATACGATTAAAAGTGTGGATTTATCCGAAGTGGTGGTGACTGGATCTTACCGACATGCTCAGGAGAAAAAGACTACCCTGACACTCGAGTTGTTTCAGAAAGATTATTTGAACCGGCATTTTACCGGTAATTTGGTACAGACTTTGAAAAATGTTCCCGGTGTACACTCGATGGATATTGGTGCGGGATTCTCCAAACCTATGATTCGTGGTTTGGGATTCAACCGTATTGCCGTATCCGAAAATGGAATAAAACAAGAGGGGCAACAATGGGGGGCCGACCATGGACTGGAAATTGATGCTTTTAATGTAGACGAGGTACGGATTCTGAAAGGTCCGTCTTCACTGCTCTACGGCAGTGATGCGATGGGAGGTGTCATCGAAATCCTTCCTTTGCTTCCACAAAAAGAGAACCGATTTTTTGGTGAGGCTGCCTTATTGGGAAAATCAGTGAACGGCACTGTGGGCGGTTCACTGATGCTAGGTATTGAGAAGAATGCATGGCTGGTCAGAGTACGTTTTTCAGAACAGCACTATGGAGATTATCATGTACCGGTCGATACCATTGTATATCTTACCCAGTTGGTGCCTGTTTACGGTCGTAAGCTGAAAAACACCGCTGGGTTCGAGCGCAATGTTTCTGTCATGGGAGATTATAGAAAGAAGTTTTATCAGATGAATATTGCTGTGAGCAATGTTTATCAGAAGATGGGCTTCTTTCTCGGTGCTCATGGCATTCCTGATATTTCCCGTTTGGAGGATGATGAGAACAGCCGTAATATTGAATTGCCTTATAGCAAAGTGAACCATCTTAAAGTAACCACGCATCAACAGTATCTTTGGAATGGGATACAACTTTCAGGTGATTTCGGCTATCAGTTCAATCATCGGGAGGAATGGAGTGCTTTCCATACCCATTATGACACTCAGATGATGCCTGCAAAGGATCCGGATAGGGAACTGGTGTTCAAACTGCATACATTCAGCTCCTCTCTGAAGCTGCGGTTGTCCAGCTCTTCTTCCTGGGAGCATATGGCAGGGTGGAATATGCAGATACAGAAAAATGCGATTGGCGGATATTCTTTTCTGCTACCGGAATACAAGCGTTTTACTACCGGAGCTTTTTGGCTGACGACTTTCCGATTGGATAATCAGTTGTCTGTAACTGGTGGGATACGTTATGATCGGGGAAGGATTGATATAGCGGCATTCGAAGATCCTTATTTGGTGGAGTATCTGCACAGACAGGGATATGAAGAAGAGGTAATACAGGCATATCGTTGGCGAAGTTATCCGGTGGACAGGGCTTATGGTAATTATTCCTGTTCGGCGGGAGTAGTGTGGACACCCGCTGCCGGTCATCTTCTGAAGATGAATGTGGGACGTAGCTTCCGTTTGCCGGGAGTCAATGAATTAGCATCCAACGGAGTGCATCACGGAACTTTCCGTCATGAAAAAGGGGATGCCACTCTTTCTTCGGAACAAGGATGGCAGATTGATGCTTCCTATACCTTGGCTTATAAAAAAATGGAACTGGTTGTTTCATCTTTTGCCAGTTGGTTTGATAATTATATTTATTTGCGCCCTATGGGAGAATGGTCTGTATTGCCCCATGCTGGACAGATTTATCAATATAGTGGCGCACGTGCTTTGTTCATGGGTGGTGAGATAAATTTCAATATGGATTTTCTACGCCATTTTAATTATCGTTTAGTCGGTGAGTATGTCTATACTTATAATCGTGACGAACATACGGCTTTAAGTTTTTCACCTCCTGTATCCATGCGTAATATTCTGACATGGAATAAAAAGGATTTTCAGTTGTATGCTGAACTTCAAAGTATAGCTTCGCAGAACCGTATAGCGAGGAATGAAGACCGCACACCCGGAGCTTGTTTGATTCATCTGGGTGGAAGTATTCATATACCTATGGCCAAGGCGGATATTGAAATATCTTTGGGCATTCGTAATTTGTCGGATGTGAAATATTACAATCATTTGAGTTTTTATAGGAAAGTGGAAATCCCTGAACCGGGAAGAAGCTTTCAGATTTCGATTAAAGTACCATTTAAACAATTATTAAAATGAAAACAAAATTTTATTTTCTTGTAATCAGCTTTTTGGCTATATGCTCTGTTTGTCTGCCTGCGTGTGATAATGATGAAAAAGGGGATGTAACAAAGCCCGTGATCGATTTGATAGAACCCGAAGAGGGAGCGGTGTTGAAAATTGGTAATGGGAAAGGGGTACATTTTGAAATGAATCTGTCAGATGATGTGATGTTGAGATCGTATAAAATCAATATTCATAATAATTTTGACCACCACGGACATGATTCCCGGGCAGCCGGAGAGAAAAACACAGCTTTTACTTTTGACAAGGTATATGATGTTTCCGGTTTGAAGAATACAAAAGTACATCATCATGATATTGTTATTCCGGCCGATGCTGCTCCCGGAGATTATCATCTGATGGTATGGTGTACCGATGCGGCGGGCAATCAGACAGAAGTGGCTCGTAATATTGTCTTGAGTGCGGATGGAGGTACTGAAACGGAACATGATCATGAGTGATTTTTTGTATTAATCGTATTGTGTGTATTAATTGTCTGGTGGCGGTCGATGTGAATCGGCCGTCACTTTATTTTGTTAGATGTCGCCAAAGAATAATTTTCTTCCAGGAGGTAATAATCCGTTTGTAAATAGAATATTTGTTCTATAAATAGTGATAATTGTAGCTCTATTTTCTTTATTTTTAGTATATCTTGTTTGATATAACTGCCTTTAATACCTTTGCAACAGGTAAAAACAGAAATATATAACTTTAAAAAGATAAAGATTATGGCTACAAAAAAATTACATTTCGAAACATTACAACTTCACGTAGGACAGGAACAGCCAGACCCGGCTACGGATGCTCGTGCAGTTCCTATTTATCAGACTACATCTTATGTATTTCATAACTCGGCACATGCAGCCGCACGTTTTGGTTTACAAGATCCGGGTAATATTTATGGGCGTCTGACTAATTCCACACAAGGTGTTTTTGAACAACGTGTGGCTGCATTGGAAGGGGGAGTGGCAGGACTTGCGGTAGCTTCCGGGGCTGCTGCCATTACTTATGCGTTTCAGAACATTACTCGTGCAGGTGATCATGTTGTAGCTGCAAAGACTATTTACGGAGGTACTTATAACCTGCTGGCGCATACGTTGCCGACTTATGGTGTGACTGCTACATTTGTGGACCCTGGTGATCTTTCTAATTTTGAGAAAGCTATTCAGGAGAATACAAAGGCGGTGTTTATCGAGACTTTGGGGAATCCTAATTCGAATATTATAGATATAGAGGCTGTGGCGGAAATAGCACATCGCCATCACATACCTTTGATTATTGATAACACTTTTGGTACTCCTTATCTGATTCGTCCCATCGAGCACGGAGCAGATATTGTGGTACATTCCGCTACAAAATTTATTGGTGGCCATGGAACTTCACTGGGTGGCGTGATTGTTGATTCAGGTAAATTTGACTGGGTGGCATCAGGTAAATTCCCTCAACTGACAGAACCGGATCCTTGCTATCATGGGGTGCGTTTTGTAGAGGCGGCAGGTCCGGCTGCTTATGCTGTCCGTATTCGTGCTATTTTATTGCGTGATACCGGTGCAACTATCAGTCCGTTTAATGCTTTTATTCTGTTGCAGGGATTGGAGACACTTTCATTGCGTGTGGAACGTCATGTAGAGAATGCGTTGAAAGTGGTGGAGCATTTGAAAAATCATCCGAAGATCAAGAAAGTAAATCACCCTTCCTTGCCGGAACATCCTGACCATGCTCTGTATCAGCGTTATTTCCCCAATGGAGCTAGTTCTATTTTCACTATCGAAGTGAAAGGTGGTCAGGAAGAAGCACATCGTTTCATCGATAGTTTGGAAATCTTTTCTTTATTGGCCAATGTCGCCGATGTGAAGTCATTGGTTATCCATCCTGCCAGTACCACTCACTCCCAGTTGAATGCGGAAGAATTGGCGGAACAGGGTATTTATCCGGGGACAGTGCGTTTATCAATAGGTACGGAACATATAGATGATTTGCTGGCCGATTTGGATCAGGCATTAGCTGGAATTTAATAAGATATATTAATAGAATAAGGAATATTACTACAATATAAAATCAATATATGGATAAGAAGTGTATGCCGGAGGTTTGTGTAAAGATACATTATACATGCTTCTGGCATTACTTTATTTTTACTGATAAAAAAGGATAGATCATTAATCCAAATAGGATTCTTTTTTGTTATTAAAAAAAGAATTTTTGCGGAAGTGGGGTTTCAAAGGCTTAATTTAAGAGTTTATGGATACCGTTTCTTTAACTTAAATACAATGGTTATGAATCTAGTCCTTGCTATTATTCCGGTATTGCTATTAATTATCCTGATGGCGTTTTTTAAAATGTCCGGTGACAAAAGTAGTGTGATTTCCCTTGTCGTTACTATGCTGATTGCTTTTTTCGGCTTTCATTTTCCGGTAAACGATTTGCTGTCTTCTTTTCTGTATGGTGCATTGAAAGCTGTTTCTCCTATTCTGATTATTATTTTGATGGCGATATTCAGCTATAATGTTTTATTGAAGACTGAAAAAATGGAGATTATCAAGCAACAGTTTTCTTCTATTTCTACCGATAAAAGTATTCAGGTATTGCTGTTGACATGGGGATTTGGCGGCTTGCTTGAAGCTATGGCAGGATTTGGTACGGCAGTGGCTATACCGGCGGCGATTCTTGTCAGTCTCGGATTCAAACCGGTCTTTTCGGCAACAGTCAGTTTGATTGCCAATAGTGTGGCTACTGCTTTTGGGGCTATTGGTACACCGGTCTTGGTATTGGCGAAAGAAACGAATCTGGATGTATTGGTGCTAAGCGCCAATGTCGTGTTGCAGCTTTCGGTACTGATGTTTCTCATTCCTTTCGTATTGCTGTTCCTGACCGATTCGAAATTAAAATCCTTACCTAAAAATATTTTCCTGTCTTTGTTGGTCGGTGGTGTCTCATTAGGCAGCCAGTATATTGCCGCCCGCTATATGGGGGCGGAGTCTCCGGCTATTATTGGAAGTATTTTATCTATCATTGTTATTGTAGCCTATGGCAAACTGACTGCTTCTAAAGAGGAAAAAGCAAGGAAAAGCACATTGAAAGGGCTAGAGGTACTGAACGCGTGGAGTATCTATCTTCTTATCTTGTTCTTGATTGTTCTGACTAGTCCGTTGTTTCCCGGTTTACGTACAACACTTGAAAATAATTGGGTGACCCGTATCAGTCTTCCGATTAATGATTCAACTATGAATTATACGGTTTCTTGGCTGACCCATGCGGGAGTTTTACTTTTTGTAGGCACGTTTGTCGGCGGGCTGATACAGGGAGCCAAGATATGGGAGCTGTTTGCTGTACTCTGGAATACGGTAAAGCAGTTAAAGAAAACTTTTATCACGGTAATTTGTCTGGTGAGTTTGTCCACTATCATGGATACGGCAGGTATGATTTCAGTTATAGCCACTGCTTTGGCAGTTGCTACAGGAAGTCTTTATCCGTTGTTTGCCCCTGTTATAGGTTGCCTGGGTACCTTTATTACGGGCAGTGACACTTCTTCAAATATTTTGTTCGGCAAATTACAGGCTAATGTGGCCGGGCATATTCAAGTAAGTCCCGACTGGTTGTCGGCAGCCAATACGGTGGGGGCGACAGGTGGAAAAATAATTTCTCCGCAAAGTATCGCTATTGCCACTTCTGCCGGAAACCAACAGGGAAAAGAAGGAGAAATCCTAAAATCCGCCATTCCATATGCATTGGCGTATGTGTTGATAACCGGAGTGATTGTTTATATTTTCAGCTGATAATCGTTTGTAAATTCAAGAGGGCGTTTTAATATTGCCTGTTATGGATTGAAATACCCTGTAAACGAGGATCAACTGTTGAAAAATCGTAAAAAAAGAGATGGATAGGAGATTTATTGCCAAAAAAGAATTTAATTTGAACCGTTTTATAATTTATAAAAAAAAGAACATGAACGAATTAATTGCTAAAATCAAAGAATTGAACGAAGCTTTTATGTCTGATGCAGCATTGCAGATTGAAAAAGGTAACAAAGCTGCAGGAACACGCGCACGTAAAGCATCATTGGAATTGGAAAAACTGATGAAAGAATTTAGAAAAGCATCTTTGGAAGCTTCTAAATAATCCTTCATTCGTCTTTTAAAGATTTTTATAAGCCATCCTTCGGGGTGGCTTTCTTATTTTCTACCAGGTTTTGCTTTTATTTCGGGGGATAATTGATATTTTTGTATTTTTATTGGTGGGTGGTTAACCTAAAGGAGAAGGGATGTTTATGAAGAATATGTGTCTATTGCCTGTATGGGCGGTTTTATTGATTATAGCAGGGACTTTCTTTTCTTGTGAAAAGAAGAAGGATATGGCTATATACCGTCAGGCGGATTCTTTGAACTTGCTTTCTTATCGTATGCGCTATAAAAATTTGGACACAGCGTGTAAAGCGGCGCATGACGCCTACAAACTGGCGGATGGATTCCCCTCCCTGCGTGCCGGGGCATTGAATAATCAGGGTTTCTGCGCCTTTATCCACATGGACTTTGAAAAAGCCGAAGATCTTTTTCTTCGCGTATATGAGGAATCAAACAATGAATTGGAATGTTTGATAGCAGATATCGGTATGATGAAAATTTGTCAGCGTACCGCCATGAACAAGGAGTTCTATGATTATCGTAACAGTGCGTTACGGCGTATGAAGCGTATCAGTGATGATCGTTCTGCTATAACCGATCCCGGAGAGCTGGAGCGGCTTAATTATGCCCGTTCCGAGTTTTTCATTGCTTCTGCCATCTATTACTATTATTTGCAGCAGGAACAGCAGTCTTTGGAGGCGATTAATGAAATAAAAGTAGACGAGGCGCTGGAAAGTGATACTGCCCAATTGCTCTATTATTATTATATGAAAGGGTCTGGCGGTATGTATGAAGCGGATACACCGCAGGATGTGGTATTGGGTGAGTTTAACTATCTGATAGAATGTCTGGGTATCAGCAGGGAATACGGGTATGTCTATTTCGAGGCGAATGCATCTCAGGCAATGGCAGAATTGCTGAAAGAGAGGAAAAATTTCGATTTGATAATGGAAAGGCGTCCCAATGTGATGCGTGCCATCAATAGCGAGGACTTGTCGTGGGAGGAATTGACCATGCGTTTTGCCTGGCAGGCTTTGGATTTGTTCAAAAAATATGGAGATTTGTATCAGATTTCGGGTACATACCGCACTTTGGCGTCGTGCAGCAACGAGCAAGGCAGGTATGAAGACGCGCTGCATTACTTGTCGGAAGCATTGGGGTACGTCAATCGGCATCACGAGAAATATTACCATTGTACGGATACCATGGACAGGCTACGTCCGTATGTTCCCATGGCTACCACTTCCATTGAACTGGAATGGATTAATGACGATGGTATAAAAAGTGTTCCCGAATGGATTGCCCGTTTCCGTGAACAATTGAGTGTAACATATGCAGCGTTAGGAATGAAACCCCAGTCGGATTATAATCGTAATATTTATCTGGATATTTTGGACTACACCCGCCAGGACAAAGAATTGGAGAGTCGTTATAATGCGTTGGAGAAGGAATCGGAAGCCTTGAACGGACTTCTGGTGGTAGTGGTGATTGGTATCGTTGTCCTTATCATTCTATTTTGGATATTGAATAAAAGATGGCGTGTGCGGAATGCTCTTTATATTGATAAGTTGAAACGTACTTTGGAAATATGCCGTAAGATAACGGCTTCCGTACCCATTGATGCGGGGGAGATAGAGGATGTGACAAAAGCGGTAGTTGCCTCGGTGAAAGAGGATATCCTTTCGTTGGTGGGAGCGACGGACTTCCGTATTGTGGCTGAAAATGGAGAGGGGAATGAGGTGCCGGGGCAAGGGATTTGTACAAGTTTTATCTTGAATATTCCGGGCAGGGAACAACCTTTGGGCGAGGTGCACCTGTATTCGGAGCACAAAATGAAGAAAGATGATAAAGCACTGATGAGGGTCATTACACCTTACATTTCGTGGACACTGGAGAATGGACTGGCTTTTATTTCGTTGGGCGATGAACGGAAACGGCTGGAAAAGGAGCAATATGTCCATGAACAGCATTTGGCGGAGAATAAACGGCAGAATCTGGTGAAGAAAGCCTGTCTGTTTATTGTCACAGGCATTATGCCTTATATAGACCGAATCATGAATGAAGTGCATAAACTAACCGCACACAACTACATTCAGAACGAAGAAATAAAAGAAAGCAAATACCGTTATATCGACGAACTGATTACCCGTATCAATGAGTATAATGATATTTTGGCCTTATGGATTAAGATGCGGCAGGGGACACTGAGTTTGAATATAGAGAATTTTGAGTTGAATTCCCTTTTTGATGTACTGGTAAAAGGGCGTAAGACTTTCGAGATGAAACAACAGACTCTGACCATAGAGCCGACTGCCGCCATTGTGAAAGCGGATAAGGCTCTGACGCTTTTCATGATAAATACATTGACGGAAAACGCCCGTAAATATACGCAGCCGGGAGGAAATGTTTCTGTTTATGCGCAGGAAACGGAATCTTACGTGGAGATTTCGGTGAAAGATGACGGTCCGGGACTTTCACAGGAAGATGTGGAGCGTATTCTGAGTGAGAAAGTTTATGATTCGGGTAAAATCGGATTGCAGACCAGCGAAAATGTCAGCGAATTGCAGAAGAATAAAGGTCACGGTTTCGGTTTGATGAATTGCAAAGGCATTATTGATAAATATAAGAAGACCAATGAGATATTCCGGGTCTGCCTGTTCCGGATAGAAAGTGAATTGGGGAAAGGCAGCCGTTTCTATTTCCGTTTGCCCAAAGGAGTGCGCAAAACGTTGATGTTGGTGTTGGTCGCTTTTCTTCCTGTCCTGGCAGGATGTAATGAGGGGAGGGAGAAAGATGGGAAAGCTGAACAGCTCACTGTCAATGATTCCATTCAGCGATATGATAAATTATTGGCTGTTGCGAATGAATATGCATACGATGTTTACAATTGTAACATTGATGGATTATATCAACAGGCATTGTGTTATGCGGACAGTGCTCTATATTGTTTGAATAAGCATTATATTATGTATTCGGGCAGCAAAGGGCCTTTGTTGGAATTGGAAGGAGAGGGGGTAGCAGCGGATTTAGATTGGTTCAACCGGCATTTTGATACCGATTACTATGCCTTGCTGGATGTTCGCAACGAGGCAGCAGTCGCCTTTTTGGCTTTAGGTAATCTGGAGGCTTATCGTTATAACAATAATGCTTATACGGCGCTGTACAAACAGATCAGTGAGGACACCTCATTGGAGCAATATTGCCGCCAGATGCAGCTTTCTGCCAATAATAAGACGGTGGCTATCATTCTTTGTGTGGTTATTTTGTTGGTATTGCTGGTGGGATATTATATTCTGTATTTCCGCCACCGTTTGATTTATCGTTATAACTTGGAACAGGTGTTGGAAATCAACAAGCAGGTGTTTTCGGCCTCTTTGCTTGACGGAAGAGCCGACCGGGATATTGCTGCAAGTCTGGTCAAGGATATGTTTGAAACGGTAAATGAGTTGCTGCCCGTTGATGTGTTGGGCGTAGCGGTTTATAGTGAAGACAACCACAGCTTGAATTATGCTTTTTCACCGGTGGAGGATGAGAATGAAGAAATGCGTGAGATGATGGCTCGTAGTTTTGACGCGAAGACACCTTATTGGCGTGAGAAAGATAGGGTAAAATGTTTGCCCTTGTGGGTGGAAGCAGGTAACGAGAATCGTTGCACGGGTGTGCTGGCATTGAAAATCGCTTTGCCTGTGGAGCGTGAGGACGACCGCTTGATGCTGGAGCTTGTGGCCGGATATGTAGCCATCATTGTATATAATGCAGTGGTACTGATGGCGCAGAAATATCGGGATATAGAAAGTGCGCAGGATGATGCGCGCCGAGCCATACGGGAGGAAAACCAGTTGCATGTGCAAAATCTGGTATTGGACAATTGCTTGTCAACCATTAAGCATGAGACAATCTATTATCCTAACCGGATAAAACAGATTATCGACAGGTTGAACACCCGTCAGGCTGGAGAAAACGAAGCTGTGCAAGTAGAAACGATTGGTGAGTTGATCAGTTATTATAAGGATATATTTACTTTGCTGAGTTCATGCGCCGCACGTCAGTTGGAAGAAATTACTTTCCGCAGAGGTGTTGTGAAAGCCGGCGAACTGGCCGATTATGCGGTACGGTATATAAAACGTGCTGGAAAACGTATGCCGCATCGGGTAGAACTGAGGACGGAGGTGGAACATGTTTCCGTATTGGGAGATGTCATTCAGCTGAAGTTTATGTTGGAGAATTTAATAGATGAAGCGCTATCATACGAGGTGGATGGTATTTTGGAATTGTGTATTTATAAGGATAAGGATTTTGTGCGGTTTGATTTCCGCGATACGCGTCGCGAAAAGTCGCAGGAGGAGTTGAACTTGTTGTTCTACCCGCATCTGTCTCGTATGAAGCAGGGGCAGGAAGGAGTTCTGACCGGTACGGAATACCTTATTTGTAAGCAGGTGATTCGTGACCATGATGAATTTGCCGGAAGACGCGGTTGCCGTATCAATGCGCAGCCTGCCGCTGAAGGAGGGTTCACCGTATGGTTCACCCTGCCTGCCCGTTGAATGTAGAATGTAAAAAAACAATGCATATTATGGAGAATAATAGATTTAAAGTCATCATTGTAGAGGATGTCAAACTGGAATTAAAAGGAACGGAAGAGATATTCAGACACGAAATTCCGAATGCGGAAGTCATCGGAACGGCTATGACTGAGAATGAGTTTTGGGAATTGCTGAAAGTGCAGTTGCCCGATATGGTTTTATTGGACTTGGGCTTGGGGGGATCGACTACCATCGGTGTGGAAATCTGTTCTTCTTTACGGAAGAACTATCCGGATATGAAGGTGCTGATTTTTACTGGTGAGGTATTGAACGAAAAGTTATGGGTGGATGCGCTGAATGCGGGTGCGGATGGTATAATCCTGAAGACGGGAGAGTTGCTGACTGCCACAGATGTACAGGCGGTGATGGATGGCAAGAAACTGGTTTTCAATTATCCCATTCTGGAGAAAATAGTGGCACGTTTCAAGCAGTCGGTGGCTCAGGAACAGCGCAGGCAGGAAGCTGTCATTAATTATGATATTGATGAATATGATGAGCGTTTGCTTCGCCATCTGGCCTTGGGGTATACCAAAGAAATGATTACTAATCTGAAAGGGATGCCTTTCGGGGTCAAATCCATAGAGAAGCGTCAGAATGAATTGATAAACCGTTTGTTCACATTGGATGAAAGAAGTGGTGTCAATGCCTGTCGATTGGTGACCCGTGCTTTCGAGTTGCGGATTCTTGACATTGATAATTTGGAACCGGATGAAGAGTAAATATTATTTTCCTCATACCGCTACTGTGTTTTTTCTGCTGACGGTAGCTGTAGCCTTGTTCTCATGGATAGGAAGTATTTATGGGCTGGGGAAGGTGCAAAGCCTGCTCAGTCCCGAAGGAATCCGGTGGGAATTGAGGCATGCTATGGGGAATTTTGTCCAGACACCGGCATTGGGCATAGTAATGATGCTTTTTTTAGGGTTCGGCATTACGGTTCATTCCGGGGTATGGGGTACGTTGGGGAGGATAGTGAAAAGAGGAAAGCCCATTTCCCGTAAGGAAAAACGTGCGTTGATATTGGCAGGTTGTATACTGCTTGTTTATATCATAATGATTATTTGCACCACTTTTGCTCCATGGACTATGTTGCGTAGCGTGACGGGATCTCTCACGAACTCTCCGTTTCAAAAAGGGATTTATTATCTCATTTCGTTTGGTGTGGGATTGTCGGGTATGGCTTTCGGTTATGCATCGGGACGTTTTCGGGATGATAAGGATATAATAAAAGGTATGTCCTGTCTCTTTTCTCGTTTTGCCGATTACTTTGTGGCGCTTTTTTTTATAGTTCAGTTCTTTTCTTCATTGATGTATACGAATTTGGTGGAATGGGTTGGAATAGAGTCATATATAGTGTCTTACGCTTTCCATATTTGTTGCTATTTACCTTTTGCTTGGATGCTGAATAGAAAAAAAATAGATTGTTAATGCAAAAAAGTTGCGGATTCTTTTGGTAATTTCAATAAAAACCGTACCTTTGCACTCGCAATTAAGGATGGTTCCGTAGCTCAGCTGGATAGAGCAACGCCCTTCTAAGGCGTGGGTCTTGCGTTCGAATCGCAACGGAATCACATAAAAAAAGCTGTATCTTCTGAGGGTACAGCTTTTTTTATGGAAATATTTAAAAAGGATTTATCTATAAGCGGGGCTATGGAAAAGATCTTGTCCATATCTATAAACCTTTCCCGTTGGATAGTTAAGGGTTTTCTTCCTGTTTGTTCTATCTCCGCAAGCCTTTGGAGTTAACTCCATAGCCTTGGGAGATAACTCCAAAGCTTATGGAGATAACTCCAAAGGCTATGGAGATAGAATACATCCGTATAAAAAGGTTTAACCTGGAAAGAGAAAAGGCTTATGCAACAGGAACAGATGCAATACATTGTTGTTTAATTCCGCTGGCGGGCTATTACTTTTTCTCAGTTTCTCCGCCCTTTGGGCTTCATGGCAGCGGAAAGATTGAACCGGTTAAAAAGTCATGTTAACCCTTTTTGTACGCGTAACTTCCATGTATGCAGGCGAGGGGATGGATAACCATCATTTTACTGAGGTGCATGATATTTATGTAAAGGATTTGAAATGCAAAAAGGTGAATGTAGCTGCATTGGTGCTTCAAGGTACAGAGGAGAAGCCTATTTATAACGTGACTTTTGATAACGTGGATGTGGATAAAGCAGGGATAGGTCTTGGTTTCTCGAATACGAAGACAATTGGGGTTTCTAATTGTAATTTGGGAGGTTATGTTGGGGTGTCGTCTACAGCCAGTGCGAAAGATGGTATATTCGATAAATAGATTTGTTTGACTTCTTGGTTTACTTCGCCGATTCCTTGAAAAGAGTCTTGTTACGCTGGAATGACAGAGTAAAAGGAAAGCAGGAAACTGTTTTCGGACAGGCTGGGGGAGGATTTTTCATCCCTCAGCTAAACAAATGTTTTTATAGATGGTTCTATAAGTAAAAAGACGATAATTATGAGTACAAACGAATTTGCCCGAATTTTATTGACTTGGATTAAGAGTTTTCTATCATGGATAGGCATCCCGCGCGATAGGTTGAATGAACTGGATGAGATTATTTTCTTGATCCTGATTGTGGTTATTGCTTTTGCTGTAGGAGCTGTTTTTCATTATTTATCTGTGCGTTTCACACGGAAGGTGTTGAAATATAAAAATATCAGTTTTTTAAGTTCGCTGATAGAATACAATGCCTTGCGGAAAATGTCTGCGGTCATTCCGCCGCTTATTATATCCGCTTTGTTGCCGTTTGCATTCGATTATCGTTCTACTTGGTTTACTGTCAGTGAAAAAATCACTTGGATTTATTTCTTTATCGCTTTGTTGTTTTCGGTCAATGCCGTGTTAAACTCGGTAGGTAATGTGCTGATGAACAAGGAGCAGTTACAGAATCGTCCGATGAAAGGTTTCATACAGATCTTTCAAGTGATTTTTTCGTGTGTTGCCATCATTGTCATCATTTCCATATTGATTAATAAGTCGCCTCTCAACCTGATTACCGGACTGGGTGCTTTTGCTGCCGTACTGATGTTGATTTTCAAAGATACCATCCTTGGCTTTGTGGCGGGGGTACTGCTTTCCGAGAATGATATGGTGCATATCGGCGATTGGATTGAGATGCCGCAGAATAATGTGAATGGGGTGGTGATGGATATCACTCTGAACATTGTGAAGGTTCAGAATTTCGATAATACGATTGTCACTATACCTCCTTATTCATTAGTCTCCGGTTCATTTATCAATTGGCGTGGGATGACTGAATCGGGCGGGCGGCGTATTATGCGCGAGTATGCATTGAAACTGGATTACATACAACCCTGTACTCCTGAATTTTTGGAGAAAATGAAGAAGTTTGATGCTGATTTGGCCGACTTTATCACAGAAAAGCAGAAACAGGCGGCTGAAGGAAAAGTAGCGAATACTGACAATCCGGCCGGATTGGTAAATGGAACCATCGATACGAATGTAGGGCTGCTTCGTGCTTATATGACTCTCTATCTGAAGCGCCATCCTTTTATCAGTAAGGACCTGTTGCTGATGGTGCGCACATTGGCTCCTACGGAGAATGGCCTGCCCGTACAAATTTATTGTTTCTCGTCCAATAAGAACTGGCCTAGTTATGAATCTATCCAAGCGGAAATCATGGAACATTTTGTTTCTGTTCTTCCCGAGTTTGGATTGTATCCGTTCCAGAATCCTACTGCCAGAGATTATGTAATCAGTGGTTTGATAGAGTCTGGCAAGGACCTTTCTACTGTAGACGGAATTCCTTGGCATTCGGTCTTGCCAAAGGAAGAAAAGGTATAGTTAGGGATTTAAACATTTATTAATGACTTGCGGTTGAACAATTCTTGTTGCCGCCGTGTTATATAAATGTGTTTTTCATAGTATTAGATTAAAGGTTGAAGATTGCAATCGGCTTGAGAGAAGTAGTTGCATCTGAAGTAGAAGCGTCTACTATAAAAAATATAGAAAGGTTGTTCCTTACGGGACAGCCTTTTTGTTTTGTTAAAAGAAACCATTCACTTTAACTTGAAATGTTAAAGGAGTTGTTGCTTTTGTTAAACAATACTATAATTTCTTCTTAACGCTTCTTTAAATTTGCAGATAGCAGGAAAGTGTGTATATTTGCATGTGTGTTTTTCATAGTATTAGATTTAAGGTTAACAAAAGGTTGGAGCAAGGCGTTGCTCCTTTTTTTATGGAGTAACGTGAGGAGTACATCTGCTGTCCGGTTCCGATATCCGATACAGAACCACAGAGAAGAATCCGTGCAATGTATTCCTCTCCGTGACTGTGTAACTTAATTCTGCATTTTTAATGCAAGAGGCAGGCTGAATTAAATAATCTCGATGCCTTGCTTCCGGCATAACTCCAATCCCACATCCTTTAACTTGAATTTCTGTATCTTTCCGCTGCCCGTCATGGGGAACTCATCAACAAAGAAGATATATTTAGGAATTTTGTAACGGGCTATCTTGCCGTCGCAAAAGTCACGTATATCGAATTCGTTCATTTCCACCCCTTCGTGCAAGATAATGAATGCGCCTACCGCTTCTCCGTATTTCTTGGAGGGGATACCGGCTACCTGTACATCTTTTATTCCTTCCATCTGATACAGGAACTCTTCTATTTCCCGTGGATAGATATTCTCTCCGCCACGGATAATCATGTCTTTTATCCGTCCTGTGATACGATAATTACCTTCTTCGTCTTTCACTCCCAGATCTCCTGAGTGGAGAAAGCCGTTCCGGTCTATCACTTCGGCGGTTGCTTCGGGGTTTTTGTAATACCCCTTCATGGTGTTATACCCTTTGTTGCACATCTCGCCTTGTACGCCTATGGGACATTCCTCGCCAGTTTCCGGATCGATCACTTTTACTTCCGTAAACTCGAAATCACGGCCCACCGTGTTGCAGCGTACATCAAACGAATCGTCGATGCGGGAGGCTGTCATGCCGGGAGAAGCTTCTGTAAGCCCGTATACACTGGTGACCTTCATAAACATTTTCTCTTCCACACGTTTCATCAGTTCCACCGGACAGAGTGAGCCTGCCATAATGCCGGTGCGCAGACTGGACATATCGAACATATCAAACATGGGATGGTTCAGCTCGGCAATGAACATGGTAGGAACCCCGTACAAGGCCGTGCAGCGTTCCTTGTGGACGGAGGCAAGTACCAGCAGCGGGTCAAAACGTTCCACCATCACCTGCGTGCATCCGTGTGTAAGGCAGTTCATGGTGGCTAATACCACTCCGAAGCAATGGAACAGGGGTACACAGACACATAGTTTGTCATCGGAAGTGAATTTCATGTGCTCACCCGTCAGGAAACCGTTGTTGCTGATGTTGTAATGGGTGAGCATGACTCCTTTGGGGAAACCGGTCGTGCCCGAAGTGTACTGCATGTTCACCGTGTCGTGGCAGTTCACCTTCGCTTTCGCTTCCAGCAGCTCGTCATCGTCTATGTTGCATCCCAGAAGCAGAATTTCGGCGGTGTTGTACATACCCCGGTATTTTTCGGGGCCGATGTAAATCACGTTCTTCATGCAGGGGAAACGTTTGCTCTTCAGATATCCGCGCTGGCTGGTCTTTAGTTCGGGCAGCATGGCGTAGACCATATTTACATAGTCGTCATTGCCACGGTCTCCGTTTACGATACACAGCGTGTGCATGTCCGAGTTCTGGCAGAGGTATTCCAGTTCTGCCTGTTTGTAGTTGGTATTTACTGTTACGGCCACGGCGCCGATTTTGGCGCAAGCGTACAGAAAGGTCAGCCAGTCGGGCACATTACCCGCCCAGATTCCTACATGGGTTCCCCGTTTCACGCCGATGGCGAGCAGTCCTTTGGCCATGTGGTCTACACGCTCGTTAAATTGTTTCCAGGTGAAGCGCAGATTGCGGTCGGAATATACGATATATTCTTTATCGGGAGTGGTGAGGGCCCAATGTTCAAGCCAGTCACCCAAGGTTCTCGTGCTTAATTCCATCATAAATCAAATAGGAGTATAGATAACAGCCAATATTTTGGCGGCTTGTCCTTGATATCCGTGTACGTGGTGCGGAACGATAGAATCATAATAAATACTGTCTCCGGCTTTAATCAGATGGCATTTTTTACCGTGGCATACTTCGACGGCGCCTTCCATGACATAGATAAACTCTTCACCTTCATGCGAGGAGAGTGAGAAGTGGCTTTCCTCCGTCGGTTCCACGTCTACGATGAATGGTTCCATATGCCTGTCCGCTTTTGATTTTGACAGTGAGTGGTAGCGCATATGTGTACGCAGGTCCATTGCATTGTTCGAGAAACTGATAGTATCCTCACTCTCTTGTTTCCGGCAGATTACTGCTCCTTGTTCTTCCTGGTCGTCCAGAAAAGTGCCCAGACGTACCCCTAACGCGCGGGCTATCTTGATGAGGGGAGCCAATGAAGGAAGATCTACATTATTCTCTATTCGTTCTATTTGTTCTTCGGCAAGGCCAGAGCGTACGGCCAGTTCGGCCACACTGATTTCTTTTGTTTCACGTAGTGATTTTATTTTTTCACCAACAATCTTTGTGCTGTCCATGGTTTGTTTTTAATAAGTTTGCAAAGTATAAAGTGCAAATATATAATAAAAAAGAATTGGGCACTCTGTTTTTGTTCTGAATATGTAAAAAAGGCAGGTTAGCGACGAATTGCCGGTCATTTGTCATTAACCGTCGGTAAGTTTCGAATATTTGTGTTTTTTGTTCTATCTTTGTTCTCGAAACTTAATTAAAGACTAAAACTTATGTTCTCAGGGATTGTAGAAGAATATGCGGAGGTGGTGCGTATTGTAAAGGAGCAGGAAAATCTGCACCTCACCTTGAAATGTTCGTTTGTGGACGAACTGAAAATAGACCAGAGTATCTCTCATAACGGTGTGTGCCTGACTGTAGTCAGTTTACAGGATGGAACGTACACGGTTACCGCCATGAAAGAAACGATAGAGCGTTCCAACATCGGCTTGCTGAAAGTGGGAGATAAAGTGAATGTGGAACGCAGCATGATGATGAACGGGCGGCTGGACGGTCATATTGTGCAAGGACATGTGGATCAGACTGCCGAATGTATGGATATAAAGGATGCTGAAGGGAGCTGGTATTTTACTTTCAGATATGCGTTTGACAAGGAAATGGCAAAGCGCGGCTACATCACGGTGGACAAAGGCTCGGTTACGGTGAATGGTGTGAGTCTGACCGTTTGTAACCCTACGGAGGATACTTTTCAGGTTGCCATCATTCCTTATACTTACGAACATACCAATTTCCATACTTTTAAAGTGGGAAGCATTGTGAATATAGAGTTTGATATCATCGGCAAATATTTAAGCCGCATGATGCAGTTCTCCTGATTCTTTTACCGCAGGTTGCACAGATGATTGTTGAAGATGAAAGAAACTTCTTTGTGGAAATCCGGAATTATCCGCATCGGCTTTTGAGCAAAAAAGAATCTGTGCAATCTGTGGTAAAATCGAATATCAGAATTATAAATCTTTCAGCAATATCTTGCTGGTGCTTTTATAATATTCTTCACGGGCATTTGCCAGCGCCTCCCAAGAACTGCTGTATCGCTTTTTGTCTATTTTGAAGGCTTCCGTTCCGGCTATGTCCAGTCTGTTCAGCAGCATAGCCACGTTCATCCGGTTGATATCTACTGACGGCAAATAGCCTATGCTTTCATCGTCACCGTCCATAGCAGTTTCATAAATCATGTGCATGTCCTGTAGTTCATACAGGATTTTCTTGGTGAGCCTTATCGGGATTTTATGTTCGTCGCTGAGTGTCTCGGCGGTATAAGGAGCCTCTTCCGTCTCAAAGCGCTTGCATATCAGAGACATGATGAGGATACACAGAAAGTCGTGATAACGGCGGCTGATATTTGCCGTTTCTTTGCTGAAACTGTAGTTGCGAAGATTCTGTGCCACATAGCAAAGTTCTGCGCCATACAGGCAGATTCCCCATGAAATCTGCGCCCATAACAAGAACATAGGAATGGCGGCGAAGCTACCATAGATTGCATTGTACCTTGATACCCATATCTGACTGCCGATATACAAGTATTGAAAAGCCTGAAAGGCTGTGCCTGCGATGATACCCGGAATGATGGCATACTTCAGTTTCACTTTAGTATTGGGCATAAAGACGAACAGTCCCGTAAACATGGCCCAAGTCAGGATGAAAGGGATCAGGCGTACCAGAAATTTCATCAGGGGTGCCAGTAATACGAAGTCCTCCATGTTTTTCACCATGGTGGACATAAAGATGGTAAGACCGCTGGAAAGTACGATAAGTAGGGGCAGTAAGAGCAGGATGGAGAAATAATCCGTCATTTTGCGATACAGTGTACGGGGCTTCTTCACTTGCCATATATAATTGAAGGTACGTTCTATGTTATAGGTCAGGCTCAGAATGGTCCAGAACAACATCACCAGACCCACTCCGATAAAAATTCCGCTTTTGGCGTGCACCAGATAGGAGTCAATCAGGCCAAGAATGGTTTCGGCAGCCGCACTCTGTCCTTCAAGACCGCTACGGAATTGGGTTTCCAGCAGGTTGGAGAAGCCGAAACCGCGTGCGATGGCGAATAAAATGGCCAGAATGGGAATAATAGAAAGCAGGGTGCTGTATGTCAGTGCGGATGCTTTATTCAAAATACGTCCCTGAGTGAATTCACGAACAGAAAGAGTAGCGATTTTTATTGCATTATAGAGTATTCCTCGGGATTTGCTAACCTCGTCTTCTGTCACCCGCCATATATCATCTTTGAGAAACGATTGCAGACCTTTCAGTTTTTCCTTGTTCATGGTACTCATAAGCTCTTCATTAGGATATATGAAAAAAAAGCAGCCGGCCTGTAAGCCGGGTTCTGTTCTTCGCCTTGCGGCGAAGTGCCTGCCATTTATCTACGCCTGTTGTCACCAACAGGCTCTAGCGGTCTACCCTCCGACGTGGGGCGAGCAACCCTCATAATGTCGGTTTACATGACCTTACAACTCCTAAGACGTACAGCCCGTCATGTCACCATGCGGCTGGTAGGCTCTTACCCCACCTTCTCACCCTTACCCCGTTTCCCGTAGGAATTGTGGCGGTTGTTTTCTTCTACGTTACTCCACCTTCGCAGATGGCTTTCTGTTAGGAAGTAGGATGCTCTGCGTTGCCCGGACTTTCCTCTTTCGCCTTACGGCGTCAGCGGCAGACCGGCCGGCTGCTTTTAAGTCTACAAAGATAGTGATTTTAGGTTAAACGTAGGATAATAAAGCGGAAAAAAGTAAGAAAATAAATGGAAAAACGAAGAAAGAGCGGAACAGCCCATTACTTTTTCTTGGTATATATAATAATGAGAAGAGAATCGGTGATGATCGGTTCGGCACTCCTGCTTATCGTATAGAAACAACGGTAAAAACAGAAATATAAAAGTAAATGAACAGTGCCGGAAAGAGAAGTGGGTGCAGTTTTCGCTTTCCCTCTCCGGACACGGATTTTAGCGGTAGAATTCCAGTTCGTTTCTTAATGAACGCACTTCCTGTTGCAGAAGTTCTATACGTTCCAGCATGTGGTGAATGGCGTCGATTCCTGCAATATTGATGGACAAGTCATAATATAAATGCGTGTAACGCTCCAGTTCCGCTAGTTGGGATGTGGGGAGGTAGCGTTCCTCGTCAATCACCCGGACTTCGATCAGTCCGTCTTCTTCCAGTTCCATAATGAACGACGGGTCCACATGGCAACGGTCGCAAAAATCGTTGATAATAATTAAATCGGTCTGCATAATCCTTCTCTTTTTTTAATTGCTACTATCTTTTAATTGGCGGAACAGCTCTTTCTGATGTTCGGTCAGGTTGCTAGGAATGGTGACATTATAAGTTACTATCAGATCGCCAAATTTGCCTTCTTCCTTGTAAACAGGAAAGCCTTTGCCTTTCAAACGGACTTTGGTTCCGTTCTGGGTTTCAGGTTTTACTTTCAGTTTTACCTTGCCGTTCAGTGTGTCCACGGTTTCTTCACCACCCAGTACGGCGGTGTAGAGGCTAAGCGGAGCATGGATATATAAATCATTTCCCAGACGTTTGAATACAGGATCGTCTGGAATGACAAAGGTGATGTACAGATCGCCTGCAGGACCACCGTTTACCCCCGGTGCACCATGACCACGCAATTTGATAGTCTGTCCGTTGGCTATACCTGCCGGAACAGTGATACGTATGTTCTTTCCGTTTACATTAAGCACTTGTTTGTGTGTTTCGGCGGCTTCACGCAATGAAAGTTGTAATTCAGCATTATAGTCCTGTCCACGGAATCCGGCGCTTCGTCCGCCGTTTGCACCGCCACGATGCCCGAACAGTTCTTCAAAGAAATCAGAGAAACCACCTGCGCTGCCACCGAAATGTGCACCGGTGAATTCTTCTCCTCCATTGCCGGAATACCAGTAACTGCCGTTACCGTCCGTACCGAATCCGCTTCCGGCTCCGCCAAACCCTCCGAATCCACCAGCACCTCCATATTGTTGCTTTTGTTTTTCAAATTCGTCGGCATGTTTCCAGTGTTCCCCGTATTCGTCGTATTTCTTACGTTTTTCCGGGTCACTCAGTACTTCGTTGGCTTCATTTATCTCCTGAAACTTATCTTTGGCTCCAGGATCATTCGGATTCAAGTCAGGATGGTATTTGCGGGCCAGCTTACGGAAAGCCTTCTTGATATCATCTTGGGTGGCGCTTTTGTCCACTCCCAATACTTTGTAATAGTCTATGTAAGCCATATTATATATTTGTTAAATTTCATCTGCTTTAAGAGAAACAAAATACATGCCAATTGGTTGTGTTCTGTTTTTATTTTATTATCTTTGCAGCGAATTTTTAGAAATTATTCTAAAGGAAATGAGGGGATTGGCAATCATATTCAGGTTTTTTATGCTATTAGTCCTGCTGCTTCCTGTGGTTGCTCTGTGTCCTGTGAAGGCGGAAACGACCTCGGAAGGGCCTATCCTTATTGTCACTTCTTATAATCCCGAAACGCGTAGTATTTCTGACAACCTGTCTGCTTTTATGGATGAATACAGACAGCGTGGCGGCAAGTATACTCCGATCATAGAGAGTATGAACTGCAAGAATTTGTCCGAGGCCTATCTGTGGAAATCGCGTATGGCCTCCATCCTTGGTAAGTATAAGGGGAAAAACCGTCCGTCACTGGTTATATTGTTGGGGCAGGAGGCATGGTCGGCTTATATCTCACAAGACACAGAGATAGCTAAAAAGACTCCGTCTATCTGTGGCATGGTCAGTGTCAACGGACTGGTATTGCCCGATGATAGTATCGACACGCGGGTATGGGAACCTGAAAGTAAGAATATTTATACGGATTTCAGTGATTATAATATTGTTGCCGGTTATGTATATGAATATGATGTCGATAAAAACATAAAGCTGATGCGTCGTTTTTATCCTGATATGCGCCGTGTGGCATTTATATCGGATAATACCTATGGCGGGTTGTCTATGCAAGCCTTGGTTAAAAAGGAGATGAAGAAGTACCCCGATTTAGAAACAATTTGGCTGGACGGCCGTACAGAAACCTTTATGGAAGTGAGTGAAAGGATGCGCAGGTTGCCTCAAAATACGTGTGTGTTATTGGGAACATGGCGTGTAGACTGTACGGAGAGTTATGTTATTGGTAATACGACTTATATGCTGCGCGATGCGAATCCCACCCTGCCTGTGTTTACTATTGCATCTGTGGGGCTGGGACATTGGGCATTGGGAGGATATACTCCCGAGTACCATGCGGTAGGAAAGAATATAGGCGCGGTTACTTATGATTTTTTGGATAAAGGGGATAGAGAAGGGGTGGACTTGTTGACTATTCCCGGAAAATATACTTTTGATATAAAGCGTTTGCATGAATTCAAATTGGATTCATTGAATCTTCCTCAGGGAGCGGTGTTGGTGAACAAGACTCCTTCGTTTTATGAGCAGTATAAATATTGGGTCATAGGGGTTGTTTCGGCGTTCATGTTCCTGATAGCCTGTTTCTTGATAGCCATATATTATATTATCCGTATCAACCACTTGAAACATAATCTGGAAGTATCCGGCGAGGAACTGCTGGTAGCCAAGGAGAAAGCGGAGGAATCCAACAGGCTGAAGACGGCTTTTCTGGCCAATATGAGTCACGAAATACGCACTCCCTTGAATGCCATTGTGGGATTTTCCAGCGTGTTGGTCAGTGATGATTCCTCTCCTGCCGAGAAAGAGCAGTATTGTGATATCATTCAGAAGAATTCCGATTTGTTGTTGCACCTCATAAATGATATTCTGGACATCTCGCGCATGGAATCCGGAAGGATAAAATTCGTATGGGAAGAATGTGATGTGGTAGAGTTGTGTCAGACGGCTTTGTCTACAGTGGAGTATGGACGCAAGACCAGTGCTTTGTTTCTGTTTGAAACTCCTGTGCCTTCGCTGGTTGTCAAGACGGATGCCCAGCGTCTGAAGCAGGTGTTGATTAATTTGCTGTCCAATGCCGCAAAATTTACTCCGTCCGGTTCTATCAAACTGACGGTTGCCATAGACAAACAGCATCAGCAGTTGGAATTGTCAGTGTCGGATACCGGTTGCGGTATTCCGCCCGATAAGAGTGAAAAGGTATTTGAACGTTTCGAGAAATTGAATGAATATTCCCAAGGTACGGGGCTGGGATTGGCCATTAGCAGGCTGATAATCGAGAATCTGGGAGGTAAGATATGGGTGGACAAGGATTATACCGAAGGCGCCCGGTTTGTATTCACGCATCCTTTGACTAAAAAAGAATAAAGAATAGAGAAATGAAATATAGAATATGTATCAGTGCCCTGCTGTTGTGGGCAGGTATGCAGTTGTCTGCATCCAATAATCAGGAAGAAGTGGTTATCAAGATTATAGAAACCAGTGATGTGCACGGGAATTTCTTTCCGTATAACTTTATCGAACGGAAAGAATGGAGTGGAAGTCTTGCCCGTGTTCATTCCTTTGTGAAAGAACAGCGTGAGAAATATGGGGATAATTGCCTGTTGATGGATAATGGGGATATCCTGCAAGGTCAGCCTACAGCTTACTATTATAATTTTATGGATACCGTGTCTACTCATGTTGCGGCGGATATGATGAATTATATGGGATATGTGGTAGGTAATATGGGTAACCATGATGTAGAGACGGGGCATGCGGTGTACGACCGTTGGATAAGACAGTGCGATTTTCCGGTACTGGGGGCTAATATAATAGACAATGCCACTGGAAAACCTTATCTGAAACCCTACGAGGTGTTGGAGCGCGACGGAGTGAGGATAGCGGTTCTGGGTATGATTACTCCGGCCATTCCTTCATGGTTGCCGGAGAAATTATGGAGTGGTCTGCATTTTGAGGAAATGGAGCCCTGCGCACGCAAATGGGTGAAGATTATAAAGGAAAAAGAGAATCCTGATGTCATTGTGGGATTGTTTCATGCCGGAAAGTCGGGCAACGTGTTGGGACAGGTGGTGGAAGATGCCTCTATGGATGTAGCCAAACGGGTTCCGGGCTTTGATGTGGTGCTGATGGGGCACGACCATACTAGGGAATGTGTAAAGGTGCAGAATGTGGCAGGAGACAGTGTGCTGGTCATTGACCCGGCAAACAATGCCAATGTAGTTTCGGATGTGACCCTGACCGTAACAAAGAAAGACGGGAAAGTAGTGGAGAAGTCGGTGGAAGGTAGATTGGCGGATATGAACAAGTATCCTGTCAGCCGGGAGTTTATGGATAAGTTTGCCCCTCAATACAAGGCTGTAAATGACTTTGTATCCCGTAAAATCGGTACAATTTCACGTACCATCACAGCGAAGGATGCTTATTTCGGTTCTTCTCCTTTCATAGACCTGATTCATCAGTTGCAATTGGAAATTTCGGGTGCTGAAGTGTCTTTCTGTGCTCCGTTGTCCTTCCGGGCAGAGATTAAAGAAGGAGACATCTATGTGAGTGATATGTTCAATTTGTACAAGTACGAGAACATGCTGTATGTGATGGAACTTTCGGGCAAGGAAATTAAAGATTTTCTGGAAATGGCATACGCCATCTGGACTAATCAGATGAAGAGTTCCGAGGACCACCTGATGCTTTTCAAGGAGCCGGTAGAGAAGGGGAAGCGTGCTAATTTCAAGAATTTCAGCTTTAACTTTGACTCTGCCGCAGGCATTAATTATACGGTGGACGTGACCAAGCCGGCAGGAGAGAAAATCACGATTCAGAGCATGTCGGACGGGACTCCTTTCAGTATGGATAAGGTTTATAAAGTGGCTTTGAATTCTTACCGTGGGAACGGTGGCGGAGATTTACTGACTCTTGGAGCTGGAATTTCCAAGGAAGATTTGGCAAAACGTATTATTTTTGCAACCGATAAGGATTTGCGTTATTATCTGATGCAATATATTGAGCAGGAAAAAGTGCTGCATCCTCATGCTATGCACCAGTGGAAGTTTATTCCGGAGGAATGGACTGTGCCTGCCGCGAAAAAAGACTATCAATTGTTGTTTGGCGAGGAAAAGAAATAAATAGTTGAGCAAGAGAAGGTACATAGTAGCCCCGTTATTACTGCTGGCGCTGTTTTTAACGTATCAGGTAAGCATCACTTTGTTTACCCACGTTCATATTGTGAACGGGGTGATGATTGTGCACTCTCATCCTTCGTCCGAAAAACACCATACGCATACCACAGGACAGGTAATCTCAATTGCTCATCTGAGCACTATCCAGACTCTGGAGCCCGGGGGGCAGACAGAGATGACTGTATTCCGTCCTGTGTTGTATGTTTTGGAATACAAGACAAATACTTTCCGCGCGAAAGTGCTTTGTGCGCAATGTATCCATTTGCGCGCTCCTCCTTTTTATTGCTGAAACATAAGGTATATCTGTTGACGGGATACATTCGGATAATCCGTTCAACAGATGCGGATGTGCTTTTGCCGTAGAGCTGCACACATTCTTTAATTGAATAAACCGAAACATTTTAGTAATAGAAAAAATAGATGAAACAATATATTCTGTTACTCGTGCTCATGGTGATGGGTGCGGGTATCCATGCGTATGCAGAAGATGTAAATCCTGTGAAGGAAGGAAATGTGATTTCAGGTCATGTAGTGGAAAAAGGCACGGAGAACAGCCTTCCGTATGCTACCATATTGATTGTGGAAACCGGGCAAGGTACGGTGAGTAACGAGGACGGGGAGTTCCGTTTCAAGAAGGTTCCGGCAGGAAAGTACACATTGAGAGTTCAGCTACTGGGCTATGAGACACAGGAAAAGAAAGTGACCGTCAGTAACGACTTCACGGTAGATGTTCATTTTTTGATGAGTGACGAAAGTATTATGACGGACGAGGTAGTCGTATCGGCCAATCGCAATGAAACAAGTCGCAAGGTGGCTCCGGTGGTAGTCAATGTGATGAATGCCAGGCTTTTCGAATCGGTGAATTCTACCGATTTGGCTAAATCCTTGAATTACCAGTCGGGGTTGCGTGTGGAGAACAACTGCCAGAACTGCGGCTTCCCTCAAGTGCGTATCAATGGGCTGGAAGGACCTTATTCTCAGATTCTTATCAATAGCCGTCCGGTAGTCAGTGCTCTGTCCGGTGTGTATGGCTTGGAGCAGATTCCGGTGAATATGATAGAGCGTGTAGAGGTTGTCCGCGGAGGAGGGTCGGCCTTGTTTGGTGCTAATGCAGTGGGCGGAACCATCAATATCATCACGAAAGACCCCATCAACAATTCATTTCAGGTTTCTTCAACAATGTCCAATATGAACGGCAAGGTGTGGGAACAGTATATGGGAGCCAATGCCTCTTTGGTGTCAAAAGACAATACGTATGGCATCGCTTTGTATCAGTCTTATCGGAACCGTAATCCGTATGATGCGGACGGGGACGGTTTCTCGGAGTTGGGAAAGCTGAATATGAATACATTCGGGCTGCGCACCTATTACCGTCCTACGCAGTTCAGCCGTATCAGTCTGGAATATCATACCACGAATGAGTTCCGCCGCGGAGGGAATAAATTTGATTTGCAGCCGCACGAAACGGATATCACCGAACAGACCAAGCACGTTATCAATAGTGGCGGATTGAGTTATGATCTGTTTTGGAAAGAATACAAGCATAAGCTTTCTTTCTATTCTTCCATCCAGCATACCGACCGTAACAGTTATTATGGTGCGCAACAGGATGCGAATGCATACGGAAAGACAAAAGATCTGACTTGGGTGGCAGGCGGCATGTATGTGGGTAATTTTGAGAAAGTTTTATTCTCTCCTGCTACTTTTACCGCCGGGCTGGAGTATCAGAACAACTCCCTGCACGATGTTATGACCGGTTATCACCGTGATATGAAACAGGATGTGCGCATTGCCAGCGCTTTTGTGCAGAACGAATGGAAAATGAATCAGTTTGTATTCCTGGCCGGCTTCCGTCTGGATGACCATAACCTGATTGACAATCCCATCTTCAGCCCCCGTCTGAACCTGCTCTATAAGCCCAGTGACAAACTACAGGCGCGCATCACTTGGTCCACCGGTTTCCGTGCGCCGCAGGCTTATGATGAAGACTTGCACGTTACGGCAGTAGGAGGTGAGGGCGTGCTTATCAAGTTGGCGGAAGGGCTGAAGCCTGAGCATTCTAACAGCATCAGCGGCTCCATTGACTGGACGGCGAATATCGGTCATTTCCAGACCAATTTGTTATTGGAAGGATTCTATACCGGATTGGATGACGTGTTTGTACTGGAGGATATGGGCCATGACCAGAATGGTAACAAGGTGAAGGAGCGTCGTAACGGTAACGGGGCACGTGTGTATGGCGTGAATCTGGACGGAAAGATTGCACATGGACGTGATGCGGCTTTACAGGTGGGCTTCACGGTGCAGCGCAGCGAATATACTGAGCTGGAGGCATGGAGTGAGAATCCTGAGGTAGCGCCGGTGAAGCGGATGCCCCGTACTCCTGACTATTACGGTTATTTCACATTGACATCTGCTCCGTTCAAGAATTTCGACTGCTCCTTGTCCGGTGTGTACACAGGCCGGATGCATGTGCCGCATTTCGCACCGACAGAGTTGCCCGAGGAATATATAGGACAATATATCGCTAAAGATGAAATGGTGCATACTCCTGATTTCTTTGATTTGAATGTGAAACTGAATTATACGTTTGTATTGAATGACCATATCAAGTTGCAATTGAACGGTGGAGTGCAGAATATCTTTAATGCTTTCCAAAAGGATTTGGACAAAGGTGGTTATCGTGACTCGGGTTATTTCTATGGGCCTACACAGCCTAGAACGTATTTTGTGGGGATCAAGATTACGAATTGAATAATCTGCTGATTGGTCAATGTGCTAATATGTCAATGGGTTACGCTTTGTTCCACATGGCACATTAGCACATTGTCACATTGACAAATTAGCAGATTGATTTATTATCAACTACTGACAAGTGACTATACTTTTCTGTAATCCGGAATCCCGGATCGGGATAATTATATAAGGGGAAGCGGTGTTCTGTTTCTCCTTCCATATATTTCCACAGACTGGCATATTCTTCTTTCTTCTCGCCCATTTCCTGCAATTGCAGCATATATTGCCAGATAGACTTGTTTTCCTTGATGTATATTTTTTTCATCTGATGAATAATCGGACTATGCTGGCGGGTTGGGTCATGGTCAAATTCCAGTATCCGTTTTCCCTCTTTTGTCATACCGATAGTTACGAAAGTCATGCTCTTGCCTATACCCGGCAGGTTCAGTACGTTGCGGTCTGTTGCTACGAAAGGAATCTGATGGAAGGTGCAGAAACGCTGTACGGCTGCCGCACGGTCTTTACTGTTTCTCAACAGGTTCAAAAACTCCTTTTCTTGCTCTGCGGAGAGTTTTCCCCATACCTTTTCCTCTTCTTTCTCCTGCAAGGAGCGGCTGTTCGGTGTGAATACGGCATAATTCTCCTCAAATCCTTTTACCGAGAAGGTGTAATAGCATAGTACACCCAGCCCATTCAATACTTTGCGCAGTTTGGCGGTGTGTCCGCGACGGGAAGCAGCCACATTATATACTAACTGGTTGGTGATAGTCCACCCGGCTGCCAGTATCTTGCGGATAGCTTCACGCGCTTCGGGTGTTACTTCCAGCGGAGTCTGGAAATGCGTTTGAATCAGAAATTGGCTGACTCCTACGGCAGATGCCTTTTCTTTGAACTCGCGTAAGATTTCCAATAGCTCGTCATTGATTCGCATGGGCAGATATACCGGGAGCCGGCTGCCCAAGCGTACTCGTTGCAGTTCCGCATATTTCTCTCCTTCGGCGCGGTGCAGGTTTGCGTTCCGTTTGCGGACAGCCATTTTGTAGACGGCTTTCAGTATATTGCGCAGGGTCTTGTTCTGGCTCATCAATGCATCGCCTCCTGTAATCAGGATATCCCTGAGCTGAGTGTCGTTCTCGAAATATTCCATCAGTTTTCTCAACCTCTTGTCCCAGCTCTCTTTCGGCTTCAATTCCTCGAAGTTGAAGTTCAGACGTTCACTTTGAAAGTCGTACATGCGCTGGCAGGATGCACATAGGCCGCCGCAGGCACGTCCCATCGAGTCGGGGATAAGAATGGCCACATCGGGATAACGGCGGTGAATGTTGTGTCCGTCCGGCAGCAGCCATCCGGCAGCGTTGGGCTTTCCGTCCTCTACTGCATCTTCTTTTTCCCATGCGTGGATGTTACCGTAAGTTTCTACCAATTGGGAAGAGTACAAGATATAGCTGCGTATGGCTTCGTCATCATATCCTTTTCCGGTAGGATTCAATAATGACAAATAATAAGGGGTGATGAAGACAGGCATTCCTTTCTTGCGTGCTTTGTGATAAAGCTGCAAGGTTTCTTCGGACAGGGAGTTGCCTAGCATCCGGTTCAGTTCGGTAGGGTTTTTTACGGCCATTGCCAGATGAAAACGGGCTTCGTTCCACCATTGGCAGACCAGCCGGCGTTTGTCCTCTTCCGTGCTTCCTTCGGGAAAAAGGTAGCGGCTGGAGGGTGCGTGTCTGTTTTCTATTTTCTGGATAAGAAGGGAGATGATACGTTCTTTGTTTTGTCGGCGGATAGCCCGGACATCCTCATTCAGTCCGCTGGGCCAGCGTTTCATCCACTGTTGCACTTGTTTTTCATCAGGTAGCTCCTCTTCTTCGTGATAAAGCCGGTCGAACTGGTGATACAGGTCAATCCATAAATCAACGGAAATCTCTTCATTGATGATACGATTCGTTAAAAACTTCCAAAGCAGTGAGATGGTTTCTATTTTAATCTCCTGTTCTGTAGAGGCTTCGTAAATGGTTTTTCCATCGTTATCTATCAGTCTTTTAATTTGCCTTGCGGCAGCAGGATTGTAAATAGGACCGGATAATAGATAATCGTTCAGCTTGTTTTTGAAAGCTGTTTCATCCTGGCTTTCTGAAGCCAATGAAGTGAGTTGGGTTAATCGGGTTTCGAATAGTGTTTTAATGCCATGGGTGGATAACATCTTATTCTTTTGTTTCATAAGCAAACGGTTGTTAAGAAAGTGAATACTATAAATAACATATTTCTCGTAGAAAAGTTATCAAACTGTTAACTTCATGCTGCTAATATAGTAAAAAAGCTTCTTTTATGCAAATTCATTAACAAAAAGACTCTTTTTATAAATAGCATTATTTTATAGAGTACATTTGCTTTGTGCTTTCGTCTTTTTTTAAAGCCCGGAGCTTTTATCGGGAAACGAAGAAATTCGTAGTTTTGTAGAGCTTTGCTTGTTTGCAGGTCAATCAAGCTGAAGAGAAACCTCATTTTAATAAATGGAAAAACAACATAGAAGTAAATAAATGGAACTGAAACAACTTTTTACCTTTGCAGCAGCCTGTTCGCTGGCACTTTCGGTATCGGCGCAAGATAGAGTACACTATACAGGCACGGAGCTGTCTAACCCTACCTGTCATGACGGGCAATTGTCACCCGTGGTAGGGGTACACAATATTCAGGTGATGCGTGCCAACCGGGAACATCCTGCACCCGATAACGGCAATGGATGGACATACAATCATCAGTCCATGTTGGCTTATTGGAACGGACAATTCTATATGCATTATCTTTCCGATCCTTCGGACGAGCATATTCCTCCCTCACAAACTTTCCTGATGACCTCGAAAGACGGTTATCACTGGACAAACCCGGTGACCCTTTTCCCTATCTACCGGGTTCCCGATGGCTATACCAAGCCCGGACGCACAGACAAGGCAAAAGATCTGGATGCCATCATGCATCAGCGTGTAGGCTTTTATGTGTCAAAGAGCGGCCGACTGATAGCCATGGGAAACTATGGCGTGGCGCTGGACAAGAAAGATGATCCGAATGACGGGAACGGAATAGGCCGTGTAGTTCGCGAAATTAAAAAGGACGGTTCCTTCGGCCCCATTTATTTCATTTATTATAACCATGCGTTCAATGAAAAGAATACCTCTTATCCTTATTTTAAACGGAGTAAAGACAAGGAGTTTGTAAAAGCCTGTCAGGAGATTCTGGATAATCCCCGCTACCGTATGCAGTGGGTGGAGGAAGCCGACCGCAATGACCCGTTGATTCCTTTACACAAAGAATACAAAGCGTATTGTGACTATACCTTGCCCGACGGCCGTTTGGTAAGCCTGTGGAAACACGCCCTGACTTCCATCAGCGAGGATGGCGGAAATACATGGGCGCAACCGGTGGAACGTGCGAAAGGTTTCGTAAACAGTAATGCGAAGATATGGGGGCAACGTTTGAGTGACGGTACATACGCCACGGTGTATAATCCTTCCGAGTTCCGCTGGCCACTGGCTATTTCGCTGAGTAAGGACGGCCTGGAATATACCACTTTGAACCTGGTGCACGGCGAGATTACGCCGATGCGTTACGGAGGTAATTATAAATCATTCGGTCCTCAGTATGTACGGGGTATTCAGGAAGGTAACGGGACTCCTCCCGATGGTGATTTATGGGTGACTTACAGTATGAATAAAGAGGATATGTGGGTGTCTCATATTCCTGTGCCTGTCCGCGCACATGCCAGCGAGCATGCTGACGACGATTTTGCCGGCTACAAAGATTTGAGCGAACTGACCGACTGGAATTTGTATTCCTTGCAGTGGGCTCCCGTATCACTGGATGGAAAATGGCTGGTGCTGCAAGACAAGGACTTATTCGATTATGCCCGTGTGGAGCGTAAGATACCTGCTACAAAAGAACTGAAAGTATCTTTCGAACTGATGGCGGAACAGAACGATAAAGGACTTTTGCAGATAGAATTTTTGGATGAAAACGGCATTGCCTGTTCCCGTCTGGAACTGACTCCCGATGGACTTTTCCGTGCCAAAGGAGGTGCGCGGTTTGGTAATTTGTTGAAGTATGAACCGGGCAAGACGTATAAGGTAGAAGTGGAGCTTTCTGTTGCCAACCGCATGGTAATTGTCTATGTGGATGGAAAGAAAGTGGGGCAACGTATGTTCTTTGCGCCCGTTCCGGCCATCGAGAGAGTGATGTTCCGGACCGGAGCGCAACGGACTTATCCTACGGTGGATACCCCGGCGGACTGGTATGGCATTCTGCCGGATGCGGGTGAGCAGGAACCCTTGTGCACCTATCGTATAGCCAACTTTAAGACGGCTTCTGCTGATAAGGATGCCGGTGCGGCTTTCTTGAAATATAAGGATTTCAAGCCCTATGTGGATTATTTCAACAGCATGGAGGATGAGAATATAGCCCAGGCTATTCCCAATGCCCGTGCATCTCAATGGATGGAAGAAAACATTCCTCTTTTCGAGTGCTCTCAAAAGAACTTCGAGGAAATGTATTATTATCGTTGGTGGACGCTGCGCAAGCACATCAAGGAAACTCCGGTGGGCTATGGTATGACCGAATTTCTGGTAAACCGTTCGTATGCCGATAAATACAATCTGATAGCTTGTGCCATCGGTCATCATATTTATGAGAGCCGCTGGTTGCGTAATCCGGAATACTTGAATCAGATTATCCATACTTGGTATCGGGGTAACGAAGGAGGCCCGATGGCCAAAATGACCAAGTTTAGCTCGTGGAATGCGGATGCGGTACTGGGACGTTACATGGTCGATGGAAACAAGGAGTTTTTGTTGGATATGGTAAAGGATTTGGAAGCGGAATATGCCCGTTGGGAAAAGACAAACCGCCTGCCCAATGGACTTTATTGGCAGGGAGATGTGCAGGATGGTATGGAAGAATCCATCAGCGGAGGCCGTCGTAAGCAATATGCCCGTCCCACTATCAACAGTTATATGTATGGCAATGCCAAAGCACTCTCTCTTATCGGCATCATGACAGGAGATGAGGGCATGGCCATGAAATATGGATTGAAAGCCGATTCCATTAAAACATTGGTACAGGATAAGTTGTGGAACACAGACCATCATTTCTTTGAAACGATGCGTGGAGATGCGTCCGCCGAGGTACGCGAGGCTATCGGCTATATCCCTTGGTATTTCAATTTGCCGGATGCTTCTTCCAAATACACTGTGGCATGGAAGGAAGTGATGGACGAGAAAGGTTTTTCCGCACCTTACGGACTTACCACTGCCGAGCGCCGTCATCCTGAGTTCCGCACGCATGGCGTAGGTAAGTGTGAATGGGATGGGGCTATCTGGCCGTTTGCATCTGCACAGACTTTGACCGCAATGGCCAATTTCATGAATAATTATCCTCAGACTGTATTGACAGACAGCGTGTATTTCCATCACATGGAACGCTATGTGGAGTCGCAGCATCACCGTGGCCGCCCCTACATAGGCGAGTATCTGGATGAGGTGACCGGTTATTGGTTGAAAGGAGATCAGGAACGCAGCCGTTATTACAATCATTCTACTTTTAATGATTTGATGATTACCGGTTTGATAGGGCTCCGTCCGCGCATGGATAACACAGTGGAGGTGAATCCGTTGATTCCCGAAGGAAAGTGGGATTATTTCTGTTTGGATAATGTGTTGTATCATGGCCGTAACCTCACTATTTTGTGGGATAAGGACGGCAGCCGTTACCAGCGTGGAAAAGGTCTGCATATCTATGTGGATGGAAAGGAAGTGGGACACGCCGATACATTGACCCGTGTCCTTTGTGAGAATGTGCTATAAATTTGAATAAAGGGGATGTCTTAAGATAATAAACAGACTGTTGAAAGAAAAATGAATTACAGAAAATTCTTAATAGCCGCTTTGTTAGTTATGTCTTTCGCCGTGCAGGCGAAAGACATAACTGTTACCCGCCTGACGTGTGAGATGCGCGACGGAAGAGTGACCACCTCTGATACCCCTCGTTTGGGATGGCAGATGAGTTCGCCGGAAAATGGCACGCGGCAGACCGCTTATGAGATAGAGATTCGGGATGTATGGGCAGGAAAAGTAGTCTGGAACAGCGGCAAAGTAAAATCCGCTCAAAGCCAGTTGGTTTCCTGTGCGGATGCGGTCTTGGAGAAGGACAGGCATTATACTTGGCGTGTCCGTGTCTGGGATGAGGCTGATACGCCTTCGGCATGGAGTGCCCCCTCTGATTTCAGTATCCTGACTTCCGAAGCGGCTTTCGCCGGCAGTGAATGGATTGGGGCCATTACCCGTAAGGATGCCCGCATACCCGAAGGTCGGAAATATCATGGCAGTGAACTGAAAAAGCCTGAGGCAAAGGCCGCCTGGGATGCTGTGGATACTTTGGCAAAGAAAAGTATTTATCTGCGCCGTGAGTTCCATGTGGCAAAGAAAGTGAAAGACGCCACGGCGTATGTATGTGGCTTGGGCTTTTATGAATTTTCGCTGAATGGAGAAAAAGTGGGAGACAGCGAATTTGCCCCTCTTTGGAGCGACTATGACAAAAGTGTCTATTATAATACTTATGATGTCACCTCGCAAGTGAAGAAAGGCGGTAACGCCATCGGAGTCCTGCTGGGAAATGGATTTTACAATGTGCAAGGCGGCCGCTATCGTAAACTGCAAATCAGTTTCGGCGCTCCCACGCTTCGTTTTCGGATGGTGGTGAATTATGAAGACGGAACCAGTGAAACGATTGTTTCCGGAAAGGACTGGAAGTACGATTTCAGTCCCGTACTGTTCAATTGCATCTATGGCGGAGAAGATTATGACGCCCGCCGTGAGCAGAAAGGCTGGAACATGTTCGGTTTTAAAGAGCAGGATTGGCATCCTGTCGTGATTCAGGAAGCCCCCAAAGGGGTGCTTCGTCCGCAGATAGCGCAACCGGTAAAGATCATGGAGCGTTATGATATCCGGAAAGTGACCAAGCTCACCGCTGAACAGATAACAGCCGCCTGCAAGTCAACCAAACGGACGGTGGCCCCGTCTGCCTTTGTGCTGGATATGGGACAGAACCTGGCCGGTTTCCCCGAAATTACCGTCCGTGGAAAGAAAGGGCAGAAAATAACCTTGCTTGTATCCGAATCCCTGACGGACGAAGGAGCTTGCAATCAGCGTCAGACCGGCAGACAACATTATTATGAATATACTTTGAAAGGGGAGGGAGTGGAGACTTGGCATCCTCGTTTTTCTTACTATGGCTTCCGGTATATTCAGGTGGAAGGCGCTGTGCTGAAAGGGCAGAAGAATCCCTTCCGTCTTCCGGTGATCCAGAAGATACAGTCGTGCTTTGTTTATAACTCGGCTCCTAAAATATCCACCTTCGAATGCTCCAACCGCATATTCAATGATGCCCACCGGCTGATAGAGAAAGCGGTGCGAAGCAATATGCAGTCCGTGTTTACGGATTGTCCGCACCGGGAGAAACTGGGCTGGCTGGAACAGGATCATTTATGCGGTCCCGGTTTACTGTACAATTATGATTTGACGGGCTTTGTTCCTCAGACTCTTCAGAACATAGCCGATGCACAGCATGCCAATGGCGCGGTTCCTACCACTGCTCCGGAATATGTGGTGTTCGAGGGCCCCGGTATGGATGCTTTTGCCGAATCTCCCGAATGGGGATGTACCTTTGTGGTATTACCCTTCATGTATTATGAGACGTATGGGGATGATTCATTGATCAGAAAATATTATAACGGAATGCGTCGTTACATTGATTACCTCACTACCCGTGCCGATAATGGAATTGTTTCTTTCGGATTGGGTGACTGGTATGATTATGGAGATTTCCGGGCCGGTTTCTCGCGTAATACGCCTGTTCCTCTGGTGGCTACCGCCCATTATTATATGGTTGTACGCTATCTGGCGGAAGCTGCGCGTATGCTGGACAACCGGTATGATGTGGCCTGTTACACCCGTTTGAGCGAGGAAATCAAGGAGGCATTCCATCGGGAGTTTTATCACAAGGACACTCGTCAGTATGGTACGGGAAGCCAGTGCAGCAATGCCTTGCCTTTGTTCCTGGGAATGGTTCCCGCCGATGACAGACAGGCGGTGCTTGATAATCTGGTAGCGGATATAAAACGCCACGGCAACCGGCTGACCACCGGTGATGTGGGTAACCGTTATCTGTTCCAGACTTTGGCGCGTAACGGGTTGAATGAACTGATGTACACCATGCACAACCATGAAGAAGCACCCGGCTATGGTTTCCAGCTGAAATTCGGAGCTACCACGCTGACCGAGCAATGGGACCCGCGGCAAGGTTCTTCGTGGAATCACTTTATGATGGGGCAGATTGATGAATGGTTCTTCAACTCGCTGGCGGGTATCCGCACCGTTGAGGGAAAACCGGGAATGAAGGAAATAGAAATACGTCCCCGTCCGGTAGGCGATTTGACATACGTCCGTGCCTCTACCCAAACCTTGTACGGAAAAGTAGCGGTAGACTGGACCCGCGAGAATGGAGTCTTTACATTAAAAGTAACGATACCTGTAGGGTGTACGGCACGCGTATTCCTTCCCGATGAAAAAGAGCCGAAGATAGTGGAAAGCGGAACTTATTCTTTTAAGAAATAAACGCGGTTTTCATAGGAAAAGCCCCCTGAGGGTATTTGGTAAAACTAAAATAAAATAATGAACGATATGAATAAACGTACCTTTTTAAGTCTGTTACTATGTGTTTGCTGTCTGTCTTTTCTGCATGCGGAGCGTGTGGATATGCAGCAGGCAGGTGCCGATGTGCAAGGCAGGAAACTGAACACAGCATTGATTAATTCCACCATCGACCGCCTGAACGCCCATGGTGGAGGAACCCTCTTTTTCCCCGCAGGAACTTATCTCACCGGTTCCATCCACATGAAAAGTAACATCACTCTGGAACTGGAAGCAGGAGCCACCTTGAAATTCTCGGAGAACTTTGACGACTTCCTCCCTTATGTGGAAGTGCGTCATGAGGGAATCATGATGAAAAGTTTCCAACCGCTGATTTATGCCGTGGATGCAGAGAACATCACCATCAAGGGTGAAGGGACACTGGACGGACAGGGCAAAGCATGGTGGACGGAATTTTTCCGCGTCCTTGTAGACCTCCGGGACAACGGCAAGAGAAACATCAACAAGTACCAGCCCATGTTCGAGAAGGAAAACGACCTGAAAGCCCTTTACGCCGAAACCAACGAAGACTGGCACGGCACATTGGACCGTCGTTTCTTCCGTCCCCCTTTCATACATCCCATCCGTTGCAAGAATGTACGGGTAGAGGGCGTGAAGATTATCAACTCTCCCTTTTGGACCGTAAATCCTGAGTTTTGCGATAATGTGACCATTAAAGGCATTACCATCCACAATGTGCCTTCCCCCAATACGGACGGCATCAACCCTGAGTCTTGTAAGAACGTACACATCAGCGACTGCCACATTTCGGTAGGCGACGACTGCATCACCATCAAATCCGGACGTGACCTGCAAGCACGTAAACTGGGCGTCCCTTGCGAGAATATCACAATAACCAATTGCACCATGTTGAGCGGACACGGTGGTGTGGTTATCGGCAGCGAGATGAGTGGGGGAGTGAAGAAAGTGACCATCAGCAATTGTGTCTTTGACGGAACCGACCGGGGGATTCGTCTGAAATCCACCCGTGGTCGCGGAGGCATTGTAGAAGATATCCGTGTAAGCAATATTGTGATGAGTAATATCAAGAAAGAGGCTATCGTCCTCAATCTGAAATATAGCAAGATGCCTGCCGAACCGAAGAGTGACCGTACTCCGGAATTTCGCAATATCTATGTGTCGGGTGTGACGGTTCGTGATGTGAATACCCCCATTATGGTGGTAGGCCTGCCCGAAGCACCTATTACCGGTATTGTGATGCGTGATGTGTATATTCAGAATGCCAAGCAACGCTGTGTTTTTGAAGACTGCAAGGACTTGGTGCTGGATGATGTGTATGTGGATGGTAAAGAAATAAAATAGACTTCCCGATGAAGAAACAACTATTATGGTGCATGGCGGTACTCTCTTTTTCCGCTGCATCTGCACAAACTTATGAAACCCGGTTCGCACGTCCGTTATCCGATGTGCTGAATGACGTTGCCACCCGTTTCCAGGTTCGCTTGAAATATGACGTGGATACGGTGGGGCTTGTGCTTCCGTATGCCGATTTCCGTATCCGGCCTTATTCATTGGAGGAAACGCTGACCAATGTGCTTTCCCCCTTCGATTATAAATTCGTAAAGCAAAGTGACAAGGTATATAAGTTGAAACCTTACGAATACGCCCGCCGCACGGATGCCGACGGAGAAAAAATGCTGGCATACCTTAGTGGTTTATATAGTGATAAAAGTCAATGGGAACAGCGCAGGGAGATTCTCCGCAAAGAGGTGCGCCAACGTCTGGGACTGGATGATATGCTGAGGAAAACAGTGAAGGATGCAAAGCTTGTTCTTTCCAAAATACGCAAATTTGATGGCTATACCGTGCAGAACTTTGCATTGGAAACCTTGCCGGGGCTTTATGTCTGCGGTTCAGTCTATGCCCCCCGCACCAAAGGCAAACATGCACTGATTATCTGCCCCAATGGTCATTTTGGACAGGGACGCTACCGCAAAGACCAGCAGCAGCGCATGGCGACACTGGCACGTATGGGGGCTGTCTGCGTGGATTATGACCTGTATGGTTGGGGGGAATCCGCCTTGCAGATAGGTGCGGAAGCGCACCATACCAGTGACGCGCACACCATTCAGGCCATGAACGGATTGCTTATACTGGATGATATGCTGGCAAACCGTAAAGATATAGACCCTGCACGCATCGGCGTGAACGGTGGTTCCGGCGGAGGAACGCAGACGGTGTTGCTTACCGTCCTGGACGACCGTTTTACAGCTGCCGCCCCTGTGGTCAGTCTGGCTTCTCATTTTGATGGCGGTTGCCCGTGTGAAAGTGGCAAGCCCATCCAGTTGGCAGGTGGAGGAACTTGCAATGCGGAGCTGGCTGCCCTGTTTGCCCCGCGTCCCATGCTGGTGGTTTCCGACGGAGGAGACTGGACAGCCACGGTTCCCCGTTTGGAATATCCTTACTTGCAACGCATCTACGGTTTTTACGGTGCGACGGACAAGGTGAGCAATGTACATTTGCCGCAAGAACGCCATGATTTCGGTCCGAACAAGCGCAATGCGGTTTATGATTTCTTTATAGACGTGTTCGGCCTTGACCGGAACATGCTGGATGAAAGTAAAGTAACCATTGAACCGGAAGACGCATTGAAGAGCTTTGGTGAGAAAGGTGAGAAACTGCCTGCCGGAGCCTTGAGATATAAAGAATGATTTTGTCGTTTATTTATTAGGTTAAGAGTTAGTATGGAATCTCCCTCTTGCATAGCCTGTGAAGGTGAGCAAGGGGGAACTTTTTTTAGATATGGGGGATTAATACTTTTTGTCGGGTATATCAGGCCTTGTCATGCAGACTGTTAAGTCTTTTTGTGCGGACTGTTACTATAGTCTTCGGCAGTGGACCGTACAGTCTGTTACAGTGGACTGTACGGTCTGCCGCAGTGAAACATACGGACTGCTGTCGCAGTCTGTAAAAGGTGACCGTAAGAAATGCTTTAATGGTACTGAAAAAAAGACTTAATGGAGCTGAAGTGATGAATTAACTTCGCATTTACGTTATAATCAGCTTTAGTTTCCCATCCTTGTGGCGCTTTCGGTCGTTTTCTTGTTTATAGTTGCGGAGTCAGATCGGTCTCTACGTCGGATTTCGGCTGAGTATAATGGAAAAAACGGAGATTATAACAAGATAATGCGTTTCTGTAATATGGCAGCAATCTGTTGTCTCAGTTGTGGGGCGCTGATGGGCTTGGCCATATAGCCGTCGAAGCCGTTTTCCATGGCCCGTTGTTCATCACTGGCATAGGCGAAAGCGGTAACAGCAATGATAGGTACATCCAAGGATAGTTTTCGTATTTCCCGGGTGGCCTCATAGCCATCCATCACCGGCATATTGATATCCATCAGAATTATCTGAGGGGTATGGAGCTTATACAAATTGACCGCCTCTTTTCCATCCCAGGCATGTACCAGGTTATATTCTCGTTTCAAGATAGATTGGAACAGCCGGTAATTGCTCTCATTGTCTTCGGCGATCAGAATGGTCAGCTTGTCTTTTTGCACGGAAATGAGTTGATGCTCTTCCTCTCTCTTGTTCTCTGCAGCGGCAGGCTGGTAGGGAATGGTGAACCAGAAAGTGGATCCTTTTCCTTCCTCGGACTCAACACCGATGCGTCCTCCCATGTGCTCTACAATTGTCTGGCAAATGGATAGCCCCAGTCCTGTACCCTGTACAAAAGAGTTCAGTTTGACGAAACGTCCGAATATGGAGTTCACTTTGTCGGCTGGAATGCCGCAACCGGTATCTTTAACATAGAAATAAAGTTCTTTGTCGCATAGTTTGTAGCCGAAGGTGATGCTTCCTTGTGAGGTAAATTTGCTGGCGTTGTTCAGTAAATTGTTCAGTACCTGCATCAGACGGTTCTTTTCCGTTCTTATGAGGCAGGAGGGAAGTCCTTTCTGTACAATCAGTTGAATGCCGTTGCTCTCTGTCCGATAACGGGTGACACTTTCTATCTCGGAAATAATGTCATTCAGTTCTATGTTGCAATAGCTGAACTCTAATGTACCGGCCTCTATTTTCGATAAGTCCAGTATGTCGCTGATTAATTGCAGCAGCAACGTGTTGTTACTTTCAATGATATTGATATATTCCTGCTTTTCCTGTTCCTCTTCTGCAGCAGCAAGGATGTTTGAGAAACCGATGATAGCATTTAGCGGAGTGCGTATTTCGTGGCTCATATTGGCAAGAAAAGCGGACTTCAGCCGGTTGGATTCTTCCGCGCGGTCCTTGGCTGAAAGCAGTTCGTCTTCCATTTTCTTCCGTTCAGTTATGACTAGGGAAGATCCTACCAAAGTGAGCGGCATTCCGTTTTCGTCTTTGCTTTCCACTGCTGCCTGCGCCTCTATCCAGTCTATTTTCCATTGTGTTCCGTCATTGGCCAGCACGCGGTATTCCTCTTTTACTTTCTCTATTTTCCCGTCTGCCAGGTCACGGTAGGCCTGTATCACGCGCGGGCGGTCTTCTTTAATGATTTTAGCGAAGTATTGCTCGTCCGAAACGCTCAACTGATCTTCGCTGATGCTTCCCGGCATGGCCGCCATGACAATGGGGCGGTTGAGGTCGCATAAAATGGTATGGTCTTTCAAATTCCATTTCCAAGGTACGATGTTGGCTACTTCCAGTGCCATGGAAAGTTTATGGTTCGTGGCGCTCAGCATTTGCTGCGCATTGTGCAGTTCGGTGCTGTCCATGCAGAACACATCCACTGTGTCCGGTTCGGTAGAGCAATTCAGGACAACATCATAGAAGATGTTGACGGTCTTAAAATAATATGGGAAGGTGATCGATTTCTTTTCTTTTAAGGTGAGTTCCATGAAATGGGTGAATTCCGGCAAGGACTCCGGGAAAATTTCAGAGGCTCTTTTCCCTATCACCTCGGATTTGGGCAAGAAACATCGTTCGAAATAGCGGTTGACATCCATATAAATGCTGTCTGCGATATTCCCTTCTTTGTCCCATATTACCTGTTCTTTCATGTAAAGGATAGGCATATTGTCTATCAGATTGGTATATTGTGTGTTCGTGTCTATTTCATTTTGCTGGGCGCGTCTCAGCGCTTTCAGCATTTGGATGCGTTTTTGCTGTGCCACGGCCATCAGTATAAAAGCAATGAGTACACTTAGGATGATCCATTTATATTTGTTCAGAAAGTTGGCCGGTTTGTCATAGAAAACGGTGTCACCAGGGCATAGGTCGGGATCGAGTCCTTTATTTACCAGTCTTGTGTAGTTGAATGCGGGGTGTGCTTCGTTGGGTTCATAAAAAGGTATGTCGCTGGCTTTCTTCCCATGTAGTATCTCGTCTATCGTTTTCAGTAATTGCCTGGTAAAGATTTGGTCATTATACATGTATCCTCCTACCATGCCGCCGTCATCCATACCTGCATAGCGGATGGTGAACAAAGGGGCGGAGATGCTGGCGATACTTCTGTAGGCATTAATCAGAAAATTGCTTGAAGTGAACGATTCGGTGAACCAGGTGGATACCAGAATGCCTGTGGTCTTGTCTGTTTTACGCACGGCGTTATATAGCTGATGCAGACTGTTGGTACGCGAGGAGATGTATTCGTAATCCATTTGCGGGTATTTGTCTTTAATCAGCTCTCGCAGTTGCTTGTCATATTCCGGATTGGGGTAGATGCCGTCTCCCAGGAAAATCAGTTTCTTCATACCGGGAATCATCCTGCACATCAGTTGCACGTTTTCTTCCAGATAGATGGGGGTGTGCATGTAGGTGAAATTGAACTCTTCTGCCAATTCGCTCATGTGTGTCTTTTCTTCGGGGGTGACTGTATCTCTCTGCCTGTAGAATTTCTCATGGTACACATAGGGGTCGGCTCCGCATACAATGGCAGGTACTTTACCCCATAAAGATTGAATCTCTTCTCTGAAAATCAGGCTCATGCTCCCGATGAATACCAGCAGGCGGGGAGGGGTGGAACCATATTTCGAGGAAAGAATTTCTGGGAATCTCTCGATTTTAGTGGAGTCGCCTACCATAAAAAGATTCAGATGCTCTATGTAAGCGTCCATGTTCTCTATTCCAGCTATTTTATGAACAATGGGGGTGGTGATGCTGTTGCTCCAGGGAGAGGATTCGTTGTAGCTGTTCAGAATCAGAATATAGTTCCCCGTCTCGGTGTTTTCCTGTACATGGGAGGCTTTGCCGATGGTTGCAAAGAGGGTGAATATACAGGTACATATCAGTAACCGTTGTATATGGGCTACACACGTTCTTTTAAGATTTCTGTTCATTATTGATGTCCTACTCTTCTTTTATTATATAGCTACGATGCTTGTGATGCAACAAATGTACTATTAAATTAATGAGTGGACGAAGAAATGGAAATGTTTAACAAATATTAAAAGAGACAGGACGGGATGGAAAGTTTTCGTATAGGCAAATGGGAGATGATTGGATGGGAATTCCTGCCGGCCGATATGGCAGTGGGGCGCGAATGCTGATAAAGGGAGTGGGAGGGGAAGTCATTCTTTTGTTCTATTTCTTTTTTATATAAAGGAATAGTCTTATATTTATCCCGTCATCTTATTTTTGAAAAAGTAGGGGAACATCACTTAATCAGAAGTAGTTATGGAATATCACTTACGTACTAAATTGAATGGAAATATAGCAATGACTTCCTGTTTCCATGAAAACTCCTTTTTGCAGCGTGACAGGAGTCTTTATAAATTTATATGGGTGCGGCATGGAACGTTGGATGTGGAAGTGGATCATGTGGTGATGCATCTGGAAAAAGAGGAAATGATTTCGCTTACTCCTTTGCATCATGTGCAGATAAGGGGAGTGGGCGGTGAATACCTCACTTTTTTATTCAATAGTAACTTTTATTGTATTTACAGGCATGACAGCGAGGTGTCTTGTAACGGATTCCTGTTTAACGGTTCTTCCCGTGTCATGCGTTTGAAGCTTTCGCCTTCCCAGTCGGCCTGTCTTGACAGTATTGTCGATATTTTCAGGGGGGAGTGTGGAATACAAGACAACTTGCAGGAAGAAATGTTGCGTATTATTCTGAAACGTTTCATTATCACTTGTACCCGCATAGCCCGTGAAAAGTTTGATGTGGACCCGGGACGTGAGAACATGTTTGATGTGATTCGTCAGTTTTATGTACTGGTTGACAGTCATTTTAAGGAGAAGAAGCAAGTACAGGATTATGCTGATATGTTGTGCCGTTCTCCCAAGACTATTTCTAATCTCTTTTCCCTTTACGGACTTTCTTCTCCTTTGCGTGTCATTCATGAACGCGTGGATGCGGAAGCCAAGCGCTTGTTGCTTTATACGGGTAAGAGTGCGAAAGAAATCAGTGAGATTCTGGGATTTGAGGATTTGGCTACGTTCAGCCGTTTCTTTAAGAAAATGAACAAGGAGAGCCTTTCGGAATACCGGAAAAGAGAGAAGCGGGAATAATTGCCAACCTATATGGGGAAATTGCCATTTACCGGAGGGGGAAAACCACCGACCTTTGCACCAGGAAGTTAAATCTTTTAATAATGAAAGCAATGATGGCAAAATTAAAATCTCTGTTTGTTGCGTTTTTAACAATAGCAGCATCTGCCCAAAAACTGGGTATCAATCTTATCCGTGTGGCAATCCTTGTAATTTTTGTATGGATTGGTGGTCTGAAATTCTGGAACTATGAAGCCGAAGGAATTGTGCCTTTTGTGGCGAACAGTCCCTTTATGAGTTTCTTTTATACTAAGGATGCTCCTGAATATAAAGAATATAAGCTGAAAGAAGGCGAACTCGATGAAACGAAGCACCTGTGGCATGAAGAGAACAATACTTATGGGTTCTCTCATGGATTGGGTATTTTGATTATGGGGATCGGTATCTTGACGTTTTTAGGCATCTTCTCTCCGAAAACCGGTTTGGTGGGGGCCGGACTGGCTATTGTCATGACATTGGGCACTTTGTCTTTCCTTGTAACAACGCCCGAGGTGTGGGTCCCCGATTTGGGAAGTGGCGAACAGGGATTCCCTCTGCTGACGGGCGCCGGTCGTCTGGTCATTAAGGATATTGCTATTCTGGCAGGAGCTGTTGTCGTTCTTTCGGATAGTGCGGGAAGGGTATTGAACCAGTTGAAAAAGTAAAGTTGGAAAGACCGGTCACGGACATGCTCTTTTATAGGGGGGGTATATGGATGCATTCCGGCGAGAGGCAAGTATTTCCTGCAAGACATAACTATCTATGAGGCAAGTTGCATCCTGTGTCATCTTGCTGTCTGTCAGCTATTGATAATGAATGCAAATTTGGCAGATTCTGCGGTTAACCCCTGTTAAGTGCTTATCTGTCTGTGTTAAAAGAGGAAAAAAAACTCTGACAAACGGTACAACCGTACAATATTTGTCATTACATTAGCGTCATAAATGTTAAACCAAACTTGAAATTAACAAATTAATAGATATTAAGTTATGAAACAAGCAACTAAAATGGTACTAGGCGCAGCAGCAATTGTAGCAGTCAGCGCAGGTGTAGCAGGAGTAACGGCTTATTCTATGTTGAAACCCGAGCCAAACAAAAGCGTGGCTTTTAATGATGTGTTCCAACAAAATCCGAATACAAGACTCGCCGCGTTGGACGCCACTCAAATGCAACCGGTGGATTTGACTCAGGCAGCGGAAAATTCAGTGCATGCAGTAGTTCATATAAAGTCAACTCAAGAATCAAAGACTCAGACGGTTACCGTTCGTGATCCGTTCTATGATTTCTTTGGTGATATTTTTGGAAATGGCAGAGGCGGCGGTCAGCAGCGTCAGGTGCAGACTCCTGAAAGAGTGGGATTCGGTTCCGGAGTGATCATCTCGAAAGATGGATATATTGTAACGAATAACCATGTAATCGATAATGCTGATGTGATCAGTGTCAAACTGAATGACGGACGTGAATACAAGGGACGTGTAATCGGCACAGACCCCAGCACGGATTTAGCGTTGGTTAAAATTGAAGCGGATGAGCTTCCTACGATTCCCGTGGGCAATTCGGAGGCTTTGAAAGTAGGTGAGTGGGTATTGGCTGTGGGTAATCCCTTTAATATGACTTCTACGGTAACAGCCGGTATTGTGAGTGCCAAAGCCCGTTCTTTAGGGGTATATAATAATGGTGTGGAATCTTTCATCCAGACAGATGCTGCGATCAACCAAGGCAACAGTGGTGGTGCATTGGTGAATGCAAGGGGTGAACTGGTAGGTATCAATTCCGTACTTTATTCACCTACAGGAGCTTATTCGGGTTATGGGTTTGCTATTCCAACCAGTATTATGACGAAAGTTATAGCCGACTTGAAAGAATATGGAACCGTTCAGCGTGCGGTATTGGGCATCAAGGGTACTCCGATTAATGATGACCAGCAGATGATGCCGGAAGAAATCAAGAAGAAGGTGAAGGAACTGGGCGCCACCGACGGTGTGTTGATTGCTGAGATAATTGAGGGAGGTTCTGCGGCCGGCAACTTGGAAGTAGATGATGTCATTATCGGTATTGACGGAAAACGTGTGAAGAACTTTGCAGAGTTGCAGGAGGGGTTGGCTAAACACCGTCCGGGTGACAAAGTAACCGTCAAGGTGTTGCGTGACAAGAAAGAAAAGGATATCGAGATGACCTTGAAGAATGCACAGGGAACAACGAAAGTGGTGAAGAGTGCGGGCATGGATATCTTGGGCGCAGCATTCCGTGAAGTTCCTCAGGAATTGAAGAGACAATTGAATTTGGGATATGGTGTGGAAGTCACAGGTGTGACAGACGGTAAGATGAAGGCTGCCGGTATCCGTAAAGGCTTCATCATCCTGAAGGCAAACGGACAACCTGTCAAATCAGTAAATGATTTGGAAGATGTGCTGAAAGCTGCTACCCAGTCACCGGATCAGGTATTGTTCCTGAGTGGTATGTTCCCATCAGGTAAACGTGCGAACTATGCAGTGGATTTGACACAGGAATAAGAAGATTTTTAAGGTAGAAAGTTTCAATAGGTAAAGTTTAGAGGATGCACGGTAAGGGTTACTTCCGTGCATCCTGATTTTATAGTCAAACAGGACTGATAACCTTATTTTCGCAAAATATTTAGGAAAAGAAGGACAAAGATAGTCTTTTTTGATTTATTAGCTAATATTTTTCAAACAAAAATGGATGTATTCCATTTAATGTTGTAAATTTGCATCCCAAATTTGTTTTATAGAGAATGAGACAATTAAAGATTACCAAAAGTATCACTAACCGAGAGAGCGCATCTCTGGATAAGTATTTACAGGAAATAGGCCGTGAAGACCTGATTACTGTAGAGGAAGAGGTAGAGCTCGCTCAGCGTATCCGTAAAGGCGACCGGGTAGCATTGGAAAAACTGACACGTGCCAACTTGCGTTTCGTCGTGTCTGTAGCCAAGCAGTATCAAAATCAGGGGTTAAGTCTTCCTGACTTGATTAATGAAGGCAACCTGGGATTGATTAAAGCAGCCGAAAAGTTCGATGAAACCCGAGGCTTCAAGTTTATCAGTTACGCCGTATGGTGGATTCGTCAGTCTATTCTCCAGGCATTGGCAGAACAGTCACGTATTGTCCGTTTGCCGTTGAATCAGGTAGGCTCGTTGAACAAGATCAGCAAAGCCTTCTCTAAATTCGAACAGGAAAACGAACGTCGTCCTTCTCCGGAAGAACTGGCCGATGAACTGGAAATACCTGTAGACAAAATCTCGGACACGTTGAAGGTTTCAGGACGCCACATTTCTGTAGACGCTCCTTTTGTGGAAGGAGAAGACAACAGCTTGCTGGATGTGCTTGTGAACGACGACTCGCCTATGGCAGACCGTTCCTTGGTTAATGAGTCACTTGCGAGGGAAATTGATAGAGCACTCTCTACGCTGACCGAAAGGGAGAAGGATATTATCCAGATGTTTTTCGGTATTAATACGCAGGAAATGACGTTGGAAGAAATCGGCGATAAATTCGGCCTCACTCGTGAGCGCGTACGCCAGATTAAAGAGAAAGCCATTAGAAGATTGAGACAAAATTCGCGTAGCAAGCTGCTTAAGTCTTATTTAGGGTAAGAAAGATTCGGTTTCCGAAAAGAAAACAAAGCACAAGATGGAAGGTTGCTTCCGTCTTGTGCTTTTGTTCATAATATACCAATAATGCCTATCGGCTGCACTATGTGCCGCATGGTAATGGGCACATCAGCAAATTATTATAGTTAATTAATCTATTACTTTTTCGTATTTGTCCGTAAATAACTACTTTTGTCCTCTAATAAAATTATAAAATTAGAATTATGAAATCCATAAAGATTCTGTGCTCTTTATTATTGGTACTGACGGTATGCTCGGCATTCTCATTGAAAGGAAGTAAATCTGTTTATATAGTAGGCGTATCCGCATCGTTTACAGATTCATTGGTTTATTTCACGGAAATCCAGTTGCTGGACAGTGTGAGTCTGGATAAGAATAAGATGTTGCCGGAACGCTCACAATACAGTTATCAGCTGAAAAATTATCTGGAAAACGAGGAAGGGCTGACGAACCGTACTTGCTTTGTTTATTTCTCGAACAGCAGAAAGAAACTGCAGAAGACCATCAACAAGATGAAGACCAAGTATCAAAAAGGAAAGACCTTGCTGATTCGCGAAGTGAACCCCAATGCGTTCAAGTTCAAGAAACCGGAAGAGTAATCCTTTTCTTATGAAAAAGATTCTATTTCTATTCTTGGCAGCCTGCTTTTTCTTCTCTTGTGAGAAGGAAACAATCGTGATTCCTCAGCAACATGCCGGAAGAACGGTTCTGGCATTCTTTTGGGCGGATAACAGTTTGAATTCCAGTTTGCGTAATAATATTCAGACGATGATGCAAGGACTTCAGGCTATGAAGGATTCGGCTGCTTTATTGGTATATTGGGATGGTGAGGCTTCGGATATCAGTTGGCCGGAGCCTTGTATCGTAGAATATGTAACCAATGGTCAGGGGGGTATCAACAGCCTGTCTAAAGGAACGATAGATGCAATGATGGCTGATAAGAATACATCTATCTATGATTTGATTGGTATTGGTAACATCAGAAAAAAATATCCCCCTCAGACATCGACGGAGAAAACCGTCATGCAGACAGTGATAGGTGATATGATGAGTGCTTACCCGTCGGAAAGTTATGGAATAATCTTTGGATCTCACGGTTCGGGATGGTTGCCCACTATTACCGGCACCCGTTCTATAGGACAAGATGGCGGGCGGTATTCCAGTGACACAGCGTTGATACCGGAATTGGCGGAAGTGTTGCGTACGGTAAATCCTCAAAAGTTTGATTTTGTCTTGTTTGATGCGTGTATGATGGGGTGTGCCGAGGTGTATTATGAGCTGAAGGATGCTGCCAGATACTGTATCGCTTCTGTACTTGATATACCGGCAGCCGGATTTCCTTATGCAAGTGTGATGCCTTATTTGTATGAAAATGCGATCAAGGATTATTTGGGGCCAATCTGTAAAGATTATATAGATTATTATAACTATAATGGTTGGGGAACCATTTCGGCAGTGGATTGCAATCAGATGGAAGGCCTGGCGGAAGCGGTCAGAAGTGTGATTTTGTCCAATCAGGATAGCCTGAAGAACGTGGATACAGCTGATTTGCAGCAATATGGCAAAGGCAGCAGCAACTTCAAAGGATATGCCTATGATATGTTACAGTTTATTGAAAAATTGTGTGGAGGAATGGCTCCGGACGATTTTACGCAACAATTAAAGAAGACGGTCGTTTATACAGGTTATACTCATGATCCCACCTCATCCTTGTACAGAATAGATGGGGATAACTACAGTGGAATGGGTATGTATATCCCCAATTCATTCACCACTCCCAAATATTTGCTTTGGAACAATTATTTCAAGTCTTCCATAGCGTGGTATCATGCATCCGGATGGGCTGAAACGGAATCTATTTGGGGGAATTGAAGGAGAATGCAGCCAGTTGCCTTTTACTTGATCCCGAATAATAGATATAGCGGATGGAAGTACCGAATTTCCGGTATTCCTCCATTTCCACCGAGTTGTCTACTGCATCCTGCAGGGCTTGTTTAAAGGCGGCATAATGGGTGTTCATATAAGTGGCGTTGTCCAGTTCTCCTGTAACACTGTAGAAATAGCTCACACTATTATCTTTCTCATTATAACAGGTGCTGTCCAGTGTAATCGTTTCGTTCATGCGTGTGGGGCAGGACCGGTTGGTCTTTTCGGCTGTCTGTTTGAATTTACGGACTTGTGAACGGTGGTTATTATTACATCCTGCCAAAGTAAGGATGCCTAGGGCCGCTATTATAACTGTTTCTCTTTTCATTATAAATCGGTATTTTGAAGCGAAAGTAAACTATAAGTTTGAACAAAGCAAATGGATTTTTGTTTTTTATTAGTAAGTTTGTGCAAACAAAAAAAGTAAAACATGTCTCGCATTATAGATGAATTAAAACGTACAGACCACAAGCGTTATCTGGGTGGTCTTGATTTCTTTAAATATATTGGTCCCGGATTACTGGTTACTGTAGGTTTTATTGATCCGGGAAACTGGGCCTCGAATTTTGCGGCCGGTTCCGAATTTGGTTACGCGTTGTTGTGGGTGGTGACCTTGTCTACCATTATGTTGATTGTGTTGCAGCACAATGTGGCCCACCTGGGCATTGTGACGGGATTGTGCCTGAGTGAAGCAGCCACGCAGTATTGTCCCAAGTGGATATCCCGTCCCATTTTGGGCAGCGCGGTGCTGGCCTCCATATCCACTTCGCTGGCGGAGATACTGGGAGGAGCCATTGCCTTGCAGATGCTTTTGGAAATTCCCATTGCCTGGGGATCTGTCCTTACTACGATGTTTGTCGTCATTATGCTTTTTTCCAATTCATATAAAAAGATAGAAAGAGCCATCATTGCTTTTGTATCCGTAATCGGCCTTTCGTTTCTGTATGAGTTGTTTTTGGTAGATATTGACTGGCCTGTGGCGATCCGTTCCTGGGTGGTTCCTGAGATACCCCAGGGCAGTATGCTGATTATCATGAGCGTACTTGGGGCAGTGGTTATGCCGCATAACCTTTTCTTGCATTCAGAGGTGATACAGAGCCACGAGTACAACAAGCAGGACGAGAGCTCCATTCGTAAAGTATTGAAATATGAATTCTATGATACTTTGTTCTCCATGATTGTAGGATGGGCCATCAATAGTGCCATGATCTTACTGGCAGCCGCTACTTTCTTCCGTACCCGGACTCCGGTGGAAGAGTTGCAGCAGGCGAAGTCGTTGCTTGACCCGTTGCTGGGCAGCCATGCCGGAATCATCTTTGCCCTGGCATTGCTGATGGCGGGGATTTCCTCCACCATAACCAGTGGTATGGCGGCAGGTTCTATCTTTGCGGGTATTTTCGGTGAGTCTTATCATATCAAGGATATCCACTCTAAGGTCGGTATTTTGATTTCTTTGGGGATAGCATTGGTTCTTATCTTCTTTATTGAGAATCCCTTTTACGGACTTATCATTTCTCAGATGATTCTGAGTATCCAGCTGCCTTTCACGGTGTTCCTGCAAGTAGGACTGACCTCTTCCAAACGGGTGATGGGCAAATATGCCAACTCCCGGTGGAGTTCATTCGTGCTTTATACCATTGCGGTGATTGTCTCCGCATTGAATATCATGCTGTTGCTCAGTTGAATAATGTGCGAATTTGCCCATGTGCCAATTGCCATGCGGGACCATAGCGCAGCACGTGGGCACATGGGCAAATTTTTTATTTCGTTTTGCTTTCCGAGATAATCAGCAGCTTGTCACCGGCGTGCAGTTGCAGAGAGCCATTGGGAATCATGAACTCGTTTCCTCTTTTTATCAGCATCACCAGCATACCTTTAGGCAGGTTCATATCCATTAGTCTGTTTCCTTTTGCCAGCATTTCTTCCGTCAGTACGATATCGCGGAGGTCTGTATTGATTTCCTCCGGTATCTCTACTCCGAAATCATTTCCTGTTTTTTCCAGTGGGGTATCCAGATGGAGTAATTTGGCCATCCATGAAATGGTCGTTCCCTGAACCACTAAAGACAATATGGTAATGAAGAATACGATATTGAAAATCTGAGTAGATCCCGGCACATCAGCTACTACTGGATAAGTGGCGAATATGATAGGTACTGCTCCGCGCAATCCCACCCAGGAAATAAACAGCCGTGAGTTGATGTTCATCTTTTTAAAGGGAAGGAGGCAGAGCAGGACACTGAGCGGGCGGGCGAGGACAATCATGAAAATGCCGATCAAGGTTGCCGGTATGGCGATGGACAACATTTCATGGGGATTCACCAGCAATCCCAGGCTCAGGAACATGATAATTTGGAAGAGCCAGGTCATGCCGCTCATAAAAGTAGCGATCTCCTTACGGTTTACAATGCGTGCGTTACCCACCATCATCCCTGCTATATAGACAGCCAGATAGCCGTTTCCTTTACACAGGTCGGTCATGGTGAATGTGAAGAAAATAAAGCTCAGCAGCAAGATAGGATAGAGTGACTGGTTCTTCAAGTCAATCTTGTTGATGATTGCTACCGCCAGTTTTCCCAGCAGGAATCCTGATGTGCCACCCACAGCAAACTGAATCAGGAATGAAATCAGAATATCGTCTGCCCCCATGCCTGCCGACGTGATGAACTGTATCAGGACGATAGTAAGCATATACGCCATAGGGTCATTACTTCCGCTTTCCAGTTCCAGCATCGGTCGGAGGTTATGTTTCAGATTCATGCTTTGCGAGCGCAGGATGTTGAACACGGAAGCAGAGTCCGTAGAGGACATGGTAGCCGCCAGCAGCATGGCCGTCATCAGGGACATGGTAATGCTGACATTCGAGAATCCGGAAATCCAATAAATAAAGAATCCGGTGAAAATAGTAGTAAGCAACACACCGAAGGTGGAAAGCAGTATGCCTTGTGGCAATACAGGCTTGATATCCGAGTATTTGGTATCCATACCCCCTGAGAACAGAATGATGCTAAGGGCCATCATGCCGATGAACTGGGCTTCGCCCGCATCATGGAACTGGAGTCCCAGACCATCGCTTCCGAACAGCATGCCGACCAATAAAAAAACAAGTAACGTAGGGATTCCGAACCGGTATCCGGTCTTACTCACTACAATACTTACGAACAATAGGATGGAACCTATCAAGAGAATGTTTTCTGCATTAAATATCATACTTCTGTGATCTTGTTTAATTTTTTAATATGATGTGCCAGCATCAGGCAGGCTGTGATAAACGCTAACAGATCGGATACAGGCATACTGAGCCAGATACCGTTCAGTCCCCACCAATGAGGTAGTAACAGCAGGCAGGGTAATAAATACAACAGTTGGCGGGACAAGGAGAGGAAGATAGAAATTTTCGCTTTCCCGATAGATTGGAAGAAACTGGAAATTACAATTTGTATTCCCACGAAAGGAAACATCAGTACTCCGATTTGTAACCCGGTGCGTGCCAATGCTGTAAGTTCTTTATCGTCTGTAAACATATTAACAACCAAATTAGGGAAAAGTTCGCTGAAAGCAAATCCCAACGAAGTGATGCACCCCCCTGCAATCATGCAATATTTCAAAGTCTGCTTCACCCGGCCGAATTTGTGTGCGCCATGATTATAGCCCACAATCGGTTGCATTCCCATAGTCAGCCCCATGATAACCATTACAAACAGCATCAGCAGACGGTTTAATATGCCGTATGCGCCGATAGCCAGATCGCCCCCGTAGAGCAGCAGGCTCTTGTTGAATATAATGACAATGGCCGAAGCGCAGACATTCATCAGGAACGGCGACATACCGATACTGAAGATATTCTCTACGATCCGTTTCCTTAATTTGAATATCCCTTTCTTGAAGCGGATATAACTTTTTTCCTGCATGAAATGGCTCAGCACCCATATCATGCCGGCAAACTGTGAAAGGATGGTTGCCGTGGCTGCTCCGCGGATTCCCCAACCGAGCCAGAAAATAAAGACAGGAGCCAGAATAATGTTGCATCCCACTGTCAGCATGGAGGACAGCATCGCCTTTCGGGGATAACCGGTGGCACGCATGATATTATTCAGTCCGATCATTACATAGGTGACAGGACTTCCTATTAATATAATCTGCATAAAGTCGCGGGCGTATGGCAACGTGTCATGGCTTGCCCCGAAGAAGAACAGAATCCGGTCCAGAAACAGCAGGGTGATGCCTCCGTAGAAAATAGAATTTATCACACAGAGCACCGTTACGTTTCCCAGCACCTTCTCGGCACCGTCCGTATCCTTCTGCCCCAGGCGGATAGAAGAAATGGTAGCGCCACCCACCCCGACCAGTGTACAGAATGCCACCAGCAGATTCATCAGCGGAAAAGAAATAGCCAAGCCCGATATGGCCATGGCGCCGACACCATGACCGATAAATACACTATCAATAATGTTGTACAGTGATGTCAGTGTCATCCCTATGATGGCAGGGATAGAGTACTCTAAAAGCAGCTTTCCGACCTTTTCTGTACCCAGTATGTGCGGGTTGTTTTCTTTCATTCGCGTTTTTGTTATTTTTAAGCTTTGCAAAGTTAGGAATATGGAGGATTATTCGGACCTTTGTGGCGTTAAATCAAACTAAAAGTAATATGAATTCAACAAAAAGCATAGCAGCTTTATTCGATTTTGACGGAGTGGTAATGGATACTGAGACTCAGTATAGTATATTCTGGAATGAACAAGGACGGAAATACCATCCGGAGCTTCCCGAATTCGGCCGGTTGATAAAAGGACAGACCTTGACACAGATTTATGCCAACTATTTTGCCGGAATGGAAGAGGTGCAGCATGAAATTACAGAAGATTTGAACAAATTTGAAAAAAATATGTTATATAATTATATCCCGGGCGTAGAGGCTTTCCTGAAAGAATTGAGGGAAAACGGGGTAAAGATAGCTATAGTCACAAGTTCAAATGAGATGAAGATGAGCAACGTATATAAAGCACACCCGGAATTGAAGCAAAGTGTGGACCGTATCCTCACTGCTGAAATGTTTACTCATTCCAAGCCTGACCCCGAATGCTTTCTGTTAGGTGCGACAGTTTTTGACACCGTGCCGGAGAACTGTGTGGTTTTCGAGGACTCGTTTCATGGCCTTGAGGCGGGGAATCGTGCCGGAATGACTGTGATAGGACTGGCTACCACCAATTCTGAAGAGCAAATACGCGACAAGGCAAATGCTGTTATTCAGGACTTTAATGGATTCAGTTTCGAAAAAATGAAGAATATGATGAGGTAATGTCAACTAAAACATCTACCTTTGCAGCCGTTTTTTATAAATTAAAGTAAATATGGCAGGATATATTTCGGGCGATACACGCAAAGTAACTACCCACCGTTTGGTGGAAATGAAGCAGAGAGGCGAGAAAATTTCTATGCTTACCTCCTATGATTACACGACAGCGCAGATTGTAGATGGCGCAGGCATCGATGTTATATTGGTAGGCGACTCCGCTTCGAATGTCATGGCAGGAAATGTGACCACACTTCCTATCACCCTTGATCAGATGATTTATCATGGAAAGTCTGTGGTCCGTGGGGTGAAACGCGCGCTTGTTGTGGTGGATCTGCCTTTTGGCACTTACCAGACTTCCGAATACGAAGCGGTGACCAATGCGATCAAAGTAATGAAGATTACGCACGCTGATGCTTTGAAACTGGAAGGGGGTGTGGAGATCATTGATGCGGTAAAGAAAATCATTGCTGCCGGCATTCCCATCATGGGACATTTGGGGTTAATGCCGCAATCTATCAATAAATATGGAACCTATACTGTACGCGCCAAGGACGAGGAAGAGGCCGAGAAGTTGTTGAGCGATGCACATCTGCTGGAAGAGGCAGGGTGTTTTGCGCTGGTACTTGAGAAAATCCCTGCGTCACTGGCAGAGCGTGTGGCCAGGGAACTGACCATTCCCGTTATCGGTATCGGAGCCGGTGGCGCGGTAGACGGGCAGGTACTGGTCGTATCGGATATGCTGGGGATGACCAACGGTTTCAGTCCTCGTTTCCTCCGTCGTTATGCCGATCTGCATACAGTTATGACGGGAGCCATACAGCAGTATGTGGATGATGTGAAAAAAGGGGATTTCCCTAACGAAGACGAACAATATTAAAAGTTTTTGCTGATATGTATGATGACTTCTTCTTTCCGTATGAAAAGGCAAAACTGTGGACTGGGAATATGTTTTTGTTATCCCTTTCCAATTTTTTGCTTTATGCATCACTATACATGATGCTTCCTGTGCTGCCTTTATGGATGGTGCGGCACTGGTATTGCAGTTATGCGGAAGCAGGAGCAGCCATTGCTGTTTTCGGGCTGGCCATGTTCCTTCCGGGAACATTCAACAGCTACCTTATTGATACGTTCAAACGTAAAAGTGTGTGCTTTATAGCGATATTCCTGTTTGTGGCATCCAGTCTGCTATATCCGTACGTTGCGACCGTAGGGTTCGTAGCTTTGGTCAGGGCTGTCCAGGGAGGGCTGTTCAGCGTCATTACCATGACTACGGGCAGTACACTGGTGATTGATGTCACTGCTTCCCGCCGCCGCACGGACGCCAATATCGCTTTTGCCTGGGCGGGTCGTTTTGGAATGGTGGTGGGTCTTGCCTTGGGGATCTATATTTATCCTTATTGGAATTTTCACCATATCATTTATACCAGTATGGCTCTGGGAGCGTTGGCGCTGGTGCTGATTCCGGCGGTGAAAGTTCCTTTCCGTGCTCCGCTCAGCACTTCATGGTTCTCGCTGGACCGTTTTTTGCTGCCGCGCACTTTGTGGCCGGGGATGAATATGATGATGGTGGCCATTATCTTTGGGATATTGGTGGCACATATTTACAATGAATTGTTTTTTGTTTGTATCCTGATAGGCTTTGTCCTGTCTTTGCTGCTTTTGCGTTACGTGCTTTCTCATGCTTCCGGTCGTTCGGAGGTAGAGCTGGGGCAGGCGGCAATGATAGGAGGGTTGTTATTGCTCGCTTTTTCCAATAGCTTGATGAACAGTTATATAGCTGGTATTTTGTTGGGGATGGGAACCGGAACCACTGTGTCACGTTTCTTTATAAAAATGATCAGCCTGCCGAGGCATTGCGAGCGGGGAACGGGAAACAATACCTATCAGCTGATGTGGGAGGCAGGAGTACTGATTGGTTTCCTGTTTGAGAATATGTGGACTGAGGGTCATCCCGATACTATTTATTGGATATGTATCGGTATCTGTGTCGTTCTGCTGCTGATGTATGAGTTCTTCACACATCCGTGGTATTACAGAAAGATGGAGGAAAAACAGTGAAATATGGCAACTTACATAAATTAATAATATAAAGAATATGGCAGACGACAAAAAGATTATCTTTTCGATGGTGGGCGTAAGCAAAGCCTTCCAGGCGAACAAACAGGTATTGAAGGACATCTACCTATCCTTTTTTTACGGTGCTAAGATCGGTATCATCGGTCTGAACGGTTCGGGTAAATCAACACTGATGAAAATTATTGCCGGACTGGAGAAAAGTTATCAGGGAGAAGTGGTGTTCTCGCCGGGCTACTCTGTAGGCTATCTGGCACAGGAACCGCATCTGGATGATGAAAAGACAGTGAAAGAGGTGGTGATGGAAGGAGTGCAGAGCATCGTGGACACACTGGCGGAATACGAAGAAATAAACAATAAGTTCGGGCTTCCCGAATACTATGAGGATTCTGAAAAGATGGATGCGCTCTTTGCCCGTCAGGCAGAGTTGCAGGACATCATTGACGCTACGGACGCATGGAATCTGGACAGCAAGCTGGAACGCGCCATGGATGCGTTGCGCTGTCCGCCCGAAGACCAGCCGGTGAAGAACCTCTCGGGAGGCGAGCGTCGCCGTGTGGCATTGTGCCGTCTGCTGTTGCAGAAGCCGGATATTCTGTTACTGGACGAGCCTACCAACCATTTGGATGCGGAAAGTATCGACTGGCTGGAACAGCATTTGCAGCAATATGAAGGTACGGTGATTGCCGTAACCCACGACCGTTACTTCCTGGACCACGTAGCCGGATGGATTCTGGAACTGGACCGTGGCGAAGGAATTCCCTGGAAAGGAAATTACTCCAGCTGGCTGGAACAGAAGACCAAACGCATGGAGATGGAAGAGAAGGTGGCAAGCAAACGCCGCAAGACCTTGGAACGCGAGTTGGATTGGGTGCGCATGGCTCCCAAAGCCCGTCAGGCAAAAGGAAAGGCCCGTCTGAACTCTTACGACAAATTGTTGAATGAGGATGTGAAAGAAAAGGAAGAGAAACTGGAAATCTTCATCCCGAACGGTCCCCGTTTGGGAAACAAGGTGATCGAGGCCAAAGGAGTGGCGAAAGCTTATGGTGACAAGCTGTTGTTCGATAACCTGAATTTCATGCTGCCCCCTAACGGCATTGTCGGTGTAATCGGTCCTAACGGTGCCGGAAAGACTACCTTGTTCCGCTTGATTATGGGACTGGAAACCGTAGACAAAGGTACTTTCGAGGTAGGGGAGACCGTGAAACTGGCATACGTGGACCAGCAACATAAAGATATCGACCCTGCCAAGTCCGTTTATCAGGTGATCAGCGGTGGAAACGAACTGATCCGTCTGGGAAACAGGGATATCAACGCGCGTGCCTACCTCAGCCGTTTCAATTTTTCGGGAGCCGATCAGGAGAAACTTTGTGGAATGCTTTCGGGTGGTGAGCGCAACCGCCTGCATCTGGCTATGGCACTGAAGGAAGAAGGCAACGTGCTGCTGCTGGACGAGCCTACCAATGATATTGACGTGAACACGCTGCGCGCGTTGGAAGAAGGTCTGGACGATTTTGCGGGCTGTGCGGTGGTGATCAGCCACGACCGTTGGTTCTTGGACCGTATCTGTACCCATATCCTGGCTTTCGAAGGAAACAGTGAGGTCTTTTTCTTTGAAGGATCCTATTCGGAATACGAAGAGAACAAGATGAAGCGTTTGGGTAATGAGGAGCCGAAACGGGTGCGCTACCGCAAGCTGATGGAAGACTGATGACGCCCTGTCTATAAAATCTTACCCAAGTGTACGAACAGTAACGTATTCTTGGGTAAGTTTGCATATACACACAACGGTTCGTCAGAAATGTATGGCAACTTCCTCAGTATAAAGACGTTTTTGAGGTTAAGAGCCTTTTTATTATACACCTATCTTATTATGCGCGCACCGCATGGAATTCCCGTCGGCCCGTGTCCCGGGGTCATCCGGCAGGATGAATGTGGTTCACCATAAAACTATAAATTCTCTTTCTATAGACCTGCCACTGTAAATTGTAACCGATTTGTAGTTTGTATATCGTTTCTATTAGCTATCTTTGCAACGTCTTTTAAGACATTAATTATAATATTAATTAATAAAAAGTTTATGGTAAAAAGAATGCGATCTTTTTTTGCGGTGGTTATGTTGGTAATCGCTGCTACTGTTAACGCTCAGGTCACTACCTCGTCAATGAGTGGAAAGGTGGTCGATCAAAGCAATGAAGCCATTATCGGCGCGACGATTCAGGCTATTCATGAGCCGTCCGGCACCCATTATGGGGCCATTACCAATGTGGACGGCCGTTATTCCATCCAGGGCATGCGTGCCGGCGGCTCTTACAAAGTAGAAGTTTCTTATGTAGGTTATCAATCAGTGGTTTACAAGAGCATCAATCTCCAGTTGGGAGAGAATTACGTATTGGATGCGAACTTGAAGGAGTCTACCGAACTGCTGGATGAAGTAGTGATAACCGCTTCCAAGAGCAGCAATATGAAGTCTGACCGCGCCGGAGCGGTGACCAATGTCGATGCGGCCAGAATGTCGGAAGTGCCTACGGTGAGCCGCAGCATGAATGATATCATGCGCCTGACCCCTCAGGGAGCCAATATCGGTAGCGGTTTCTCAGTGGGTGGAGGTAACTACCGCCAGTCTTATGTCACTGTGGACGGAGCCGCTTTCAATAATGCCTTCGGTATCGGCTCGAACTTGCCGGCAGGCGGTTCGCCTATCTCTCTGGATGCATTGGAACAGATTTCCGTTTCCACCACTCCCTTTGATGTCCGTCAGAGCGGGTTTACAGGAGGTGCCATCAACGCCGTGACAAAGAGTGGTACGAATGAGTTCAAAGGTACAGCCTATATGTATACTTCCAATACCCACCTTACCGGTAATAAGGTAGAGGACTATGAGCTGACCCGCAACCGTGACCACAGTACCACCTACGGAGCTTCTTTGGGAGGTGCGATCATTAAAAACAAGTTATTCTTCTTCGTGAACGGCGAATATCAGGATAATGTGCAGGCAGGTCCGTCGGGCATAGCGCGTAGCGGCGCCAATGACGAATGGAGCACCAACGGCATCGTGCACCGTCCGTTCGAGAACACCACAACGGTAGGCGGCCGTACCTTTGTGGGGATGAACAACATCAGCCAATACCTGTCGGAAAAATACAACTATAATCCGGGACGTTATCAAGGATACTCTTTGGAAACTCCTTCTTATAAGATCATGGGGCGTCTGGACTGGAACATCAACAACAACAACAAGATTAATTTCCGTTTCACCCATACCCATTCCAAGTATTCCTCCAACCCTTCCTCTTCCACCACTCCGTTTAAGGATTCAATCATTTATCCGGGCGGAGTAGACGGCAGTGCGGGCAAGAGCAGTTCGGGACGTACAGCGAATGCCGGTATGTATTTTGAAAGCTCACGCTACATGCAAGAGCAGAACTTCACTTCCATAGCTTCCGAATGGAATTCAAAGTGGGGCGCAATCAATAACGCCTTGCGTTTTACTTATTCTTATCAGAACGAACCTCGTACTTACGAAGGTGGAACATTCCCTACGGTGGATATTCTTGACCAAGGCTCCCTGTATGCCTCATTCGGCCCGGACCCCTTTACAGAAGGGAACTTGCGCCAGGTGAAGACCTTTGTCATTACCGATGAATTCAATTTCTCCAGCGGTATCCATAACTTTATGGGCGGTATCCAGTTTGAGTCCAATAAGGCAGTGAACGGATTCATGCAGGCGGGTAGCGGTTATTATGTCTATTCCTCTTGGGATGATTTTGTGAACAACAGAGCTCCGGCTGCTTTCGGTGTCACTTATTCCAACACCGGGGACGGTTCCCAGTTCCTGGCGAACATGAAGTACCAGCAGCTTTCTTTCTATCTGCAGGACCAGATGAATATCACAGACAACTTCAGACTGACTGCCGGGGTGCGTTTCGAACTGCCCATTTATCCGGAGCTGAAGAACAACTATAACAAGAATTTCGCACAGATTGACTTTGACGGATATCATTACGCCACAGACCAGTTGCCTTCATCCTACCAGCTGACCGCCTCCCCCCGTATCGGCTTCAACTGGGACCTTACAGGCGAGCGTAAGTATGTATTGCGCGGCGGTAGCGGTTACTTCATCGGCCGTCTGCCGTTCGTATGGCTGGTTTCGGCAGTAGGTAATGCCAATTGCGGACAAAGCACCTATTATTATAACGAGCAGAAGGACGCTAAGTACGGACAACCGAGTTTCCACACCAGCGTGGCTGATATGTTGAAAGATCCTAACTTGAACCTTCCGGCGGCTACCGATCCTGCCGCACCTTCCGGAGCCACCATCATTGACCGCGACTTGAAGATGAATGCCACCTGGAAGTCATCATTGGCTTTTGATGCAAAACTTCCCGGAGACATTGACTTTACGTTGGAAGGTATTTTCAGTAAAGAGTTCAATCCGGCTACAGTGACCAATTTGGGACGTAAGTTTAAAGGAGAGCAGGAGATAGCTCCGGGTGATGTCCGCAGAATGTTTGAGTACTCCAATGCGAACAAGACGGATGCTTATTATATCACCAATGCGGGAAACAGCGCTTATTATTACTCACTCACCGCCTCACTGGCCAAGACATTTGATTTCGGCCTGCATCTTTCCGCTTCCTACACCCGTTCTTATGCCAAGTCGTATGGCGACGGCATCGGCGACCAGGTGAACTCGGCTTATTACAACAACCGTTACTCTGTCAACGGAAATAATGACACGGAGACCGGCTATGGTACGTATGTATCGCCCAACCGTGTGCTGGCTTCCGCCGCTTACCGTATTAAATACGCCAAGAATTTCGCTTCCTCCTTGTCTTTGATTTATGAGGGTATGAACATGGGCTATGCCGGAGGATATTCCGCCGCCCGTTATTCCTATACATTCACCGGAAATATTGTAGGCGATTACGGCTCAAACAACTTGCTGTACATTCCGGCATCCCGCGAGGCGCTGGATAAGTGGAACTTTGCCGATTATACTGACAGCAAGACGGGTGAGGTGACTTATTCTGCCAAGGAGCAGCGCGATGATTTCTGGGCTTACATTAATGAGGACAGTTATCTGAAAGGCCGTAAAGGCAAGTATGCCGAACGCGGAGGAGCCATCATGCCCTGGCATCATCAGCTGGATTTGAAGTTCAATCAGGATTTCTTCCTCAATGTAGGGGGCAAGCGCAATACCTTGCAGTTCGGAGTGGATATCAAGAACTTCCTGAACTTGCTGAACAGCGACTGGGGAATTTATAAGACGGTGAACAATACTTCCTTGTTGAGCTATAAGGGCGGCGCTTACCAGTTCCAGAAGAACGGAGGAAAGAAACTGACTGATACGTATTCCAATCTGAACAGTTTCAATTCTACGTATTCCATACAGTTCAGTGTCCGTTATATCTTTAACTAAATGAAATAGCCTGTATCAGACAATACAGGAACAGGATAGAGAGGCGTACCCATGAAGGTGCGCCTCTTTTTGTATGCACATTCTTTCGTTTTCTTTTTGCTCTGTCATTTTGAAAGTGAGAGAGCCTGAATGAAAGTGACCTGTCGTTTTGTCGTAGGGGCGGGCCGGATTTGTCCGGATCAGTGGATACGGCTTTGGGAATAAGGTATGCTGAAAATAGTTCCGGCGGTTTCCATTTGCCCTTCTTTCTACAGTAATATGTGGCAGTTGCTCTGGAATTTCCGGACAGTTTTCCCCTCTTTTGAGGCGGCTTTTTGTTCTTTTCTTAACATAATTGTCATATTCCGCCTAAAAAGTACCCTTTTCGTTTAAATAATCTAATATAAATTCAATTTATATGAATTAAATTTTTATCTTTGTCTTTCCTATTGGGAATGAAATACTAACTAATTAATTTAAATCAAAGACAAAATTATGAGAAATCATCTAAAGCATTTCCTCCTGTTGGCAGTTCTGACAATCTGTTTCACTGCTACGGCTGTTGCGCAAGGAACAGTAAAAGGTAAAGTAGTAGATGCCGAGAACAATGAGCCATTGATTGGTGCCACTGTATCGGTCAGCGGTACGACACTGGGTACTGTAACGGATATTGACGGTAACTTTGTGTTGAAACTTACCTCTTCTAAGGCTACTCTTGAGTTTAAATACTTGGGGTATCAGGACAAAACAATGAAGGTTACTCAAAAGGGCAATGTTGATTTGGGAACTATTGCTTTATCACTGGATGCAAAGACTTTAGGGGATGTTGTGATAACTTCTTCTATTGCTGTAGCCCGTAAGACTCCGGTGGCTGTAACAACTTTGGCTCCGGAATTTATAGAAGAAAAATTAGGTACACAGGAATTCCCTGAGATATTAAAATCAACTCCGGGTGTATATGCTACCAAGCAAGGTGGTGCATACGGTGATTCAAAAATCAACATGCGTGGTTTCAAGAGCGAAAATATCGCTGTTATGGTAAACGGTATTCCAATGAATGATATGGAATGGGGAGGCTTGTACTGGAGTAACTGGGCAGGACTGTCGGATGTGACACGTAGCATGCAGACTCAGCGAGGTTTGGGCGCTTCGAAGGTGTCTGCTCCTTCGGTAGGTGGCTCTATCAATATTGTTACCCGTACCATTGATCAGAAAAAAGGTGGTTCTATCTCTTATGCAATGGGGAATGACGGCTATAACAAGCTTCTGTTCCATGTTTCTACAGGTATGTCCAAAGATGGATGGGCATTGACTTTACTTGGTGGAAAGACTTGGGGAGACGGATATATACAAGGGACCGAATTCTCTGCTTATAATTATTTTGTAAACATAGCCAAACGTATCAATGATGCACACCAGATTTCATTTACTGCATTCGGATCACCCCAATGGCATAACCAGCGCAGTAATAAAGACGGTTTAAGCATCAAAGGATGGCAGGCAGTGAAAAATTATATGGGTGACAAGAGTCCGTATCGCTATAATCCTACTTATGGATTCGGCCCTAACGGTGAGCGTATGTCTGCTTCGCACAATGAATATCACAAGCCGCAGCTTTCATTGAACCATCAATGGCAAATTAATGAAAAATCATCATTGAGCACAGCGGCATATGTTTCCATTGGCCGCGGATATGGTAATGCGGGACAAGGATATAAGAAAGATGCCAATGGTACTACTTATCGTAATATGTGGTATGGCTCTTATAAAGGAAACTTGAATACTTATTTCCGAAATTCAGACGGTACATTTGCTTATGACCAGATTTATGATATGAATGAAGCCAGTGATAACGGTTCTATGATGGCTATGTCAAAAAGTATCAACGAACACAACTGGTATGGCTTGTTGTCTACATATACGACAAAATTTGGTGATTACATTGATTTTTACGGAGGTATAGATTTCCGTTATTATAAAGGTACGCATACTAATGAATTGAGTGATTTGTATGGCGGCAAATATTTCTTGGATGAAAGCCGAGAGAAGGTGAAAGCGGTGAACAATGCCTTGGCAGGAACTCCGGAATATGTGAAGAAAAAATTACAGGTGGGAGATGTGGTATATCGTGATTATGATGGCTATGCTATGTCAGAAGGAGTATTTGCACAAGCTGAGTACAATAAAGATAAATTGAGTGCGTTTCTTGCAGGTTCAATTTCCAATACCGGATATTGGAGATATGACCGCTTTTATTATGACAAGCAGCATGCCGAATCGGAAACGGTGAATTTTATAGGCTATACAGTGAAAGGTGGTGCCAACTATAATCTGAACGAATATCATAATGTATTTGCAAATGTAGGTTACATCAGTCGTGCTCCTTTCTTCTCAGGTGGCGCTTTCTTACAGAGTGCAACTAGTAATGCTACTAATCCGGATGCTGTAAACGAAAAGATTTTTTCTTTTGAATTAGGCTATGGATTCCGTTCTCCTTATTTCACTGCTAATCTGAATGTATATCATACCCAGTGGTTTGACAAGACCAATGCCGCATCTGTGAATATTGAAGATGAGAAAGGCAATCAGGTGGATCGTGCCACTATCAATATGCAGGGGGTCGATGCCACTCACCAAGGAATTGAACTGGACTTTGTGGCAAGACCTTTCAGATGGTTGGATATTAACGGTATGTTCTCTATTGGAAATTGGCGCTGGAGCAGCACGCCGAAAGGATATTTTTACAATTCATTGGGACAGCCTTTGGCTTATGAAAATGGAAAATTTGTAGAGGCTACTGGTATTATGGCTCCTGACCATGCTTCTGTTGCATTGGATTTGGATGGTGTCAGAGTAGGAGGCTCCGCGCAAACCACAGCCTCACTGGGTGCTACGGCAAAGATATCAAAGGCATTACGCGTAGGTTTCGATTGTGTGTTCTATGGACGTAATTATTCTGACTGGGCTATTGAATCTTCTGATTTGACATATAATATCAACAAGACGTTGGTGTATGATTCCCCATGGCGTATTCCTTCAGCGTATGTATGTGATTTAAATGCAAGTTATAGATTTAAGATAGGTGGGGTAAACGCTATTCTTTCAGGAGTTGTGAACAATTTGTTCGATCAGGAATATATTTCTGATGCTACAGATGGTTCAAATCATGACTGGCAAACTGCTTATGGCATCTTCTATGGATTCGGTCGTACATACAACTTGAAATTGAAACTTAATTTTTAAACTCAAAGCCTAAAGAATTTTAGAATATGAAGAAAAATATATGGATGGTGCTGGCAGCCGCTTCGTTAATGACTGCTTGTGATTATAATGAAAAATATTTTGAAGGTTTTGATGAAACAGACCAAAGTAATGTCCAGAAATATACTGTAGAATATACAGAGAAAACTTTCAAAGAAACAGAAAGTGCCAAGGATGTTATTATTCCATGGCTCACCCAGAAATATTATACCTGTGACAATGGTTCGTTTGCTTCTGTAAGTTATATGCAGGAAACCACTGAAATCAAAGAAGTGCCGGTATTGGAGCAAGATTTTGAACGTAATGTCGTAGATAAGGAAGCTACGGATGTGGCTGGATGGTTGAATTATTCTGTAAAAGGAACAGCACCTTGGTATGATAAGGCATATAGTAATAATGTTTATACGGAATGTTCCGCATATAAGGCAGATGGTGAAGTACAGTCATGGATTATCTCACCGAAATTCAAGGCAGAAGTGGGAGATGTATTCTCTTTTGACGTCTGTATCGGAAATTATAAGGGGGATGCTTTAAAGGTGTATGTGTCCTCTACTTTTCAAGGTAATTCGGGCAGTATTACCAATAAGTATACGGAATGGGAAGATGTAACAGATAATTTCTCTATTCCTCAGGAACCGGTTAAAGGCTATGGCTCTATGGCGAGGGCAGGAAGTATGAAACTGGATGAATTTGCCGGTAAGAATATTTATATTGCTTTCGTTTATGAAGGGGCTCCTGATGGGGTGACTACCAGTGTGCAGATTGACAATGTGCTGGTAATGAGAAATGAATCGGAAACCATCGTAAACAAAGAAGTGGATGAATACGATTATAAAGAGAATGAATGGGTATTTAAACGTACTGTTCCTTCTGGATTGTTGTTTGAAACCATCACCATGCAGAAAGAAGATTTTCAGCTTGTGGTTGATTATGTGGCGGCAAATTTTGATGAAGGTTATCTGGATACTCAGAAAGTGGGTCAGGGAGAATATTATTATGGCGCAAGTTCTGCTTATGGCAACTGGAATGCAAAAGGATATACGCGTAAAAAGTATTATGATGTAACCGGAGCAATGGCCAATTTGACTACGGATGAAGAGATGGATGCTTATTGTATAGAACAGGTAAAATTGGGACTTGTGAAGTTTATCGAATTAGTTCATCCGGAACCAGTCTTTGTGGACGGACAGGTGACTAATTATAAAGTTATTTCTTCGATTTATACTAGTACGGGTACCGCTTCTTATGTGGCAAAGATTGTTTGGAGCGAAGAGGAAAGTCGTTTCGTTCTAGAATCATTGGATGAGGCTGAATAAATTATTTTCTTAATAATGAGCAAAAGGGAGTTTAGCTGTAAAAGTATGAACTCCCTTTTCTTTTTCTTATTTGAATGATAAGGTATGAAAAAAAGTGAAGTATGTTTTCTCTTCCTTTTGTCCCTTTTTTGTTTTGCTTGTAGCGATTCTGCGGATAAGGAAGAAATGGAATTTCCGGAAAAGGATAATTTGAAGGTAACTTTTCCTTCGGATTTTTCTCCTGAATGGGCTGCGTCTGTAGCTGGTAAAGAAGTAACAATTGTCAATCCGCTTTTTGTCACTCAGACGTATAGCGGCTCGAAACCTCAAGGAACTATTGTTGTCTCTTCCAAGGTGAAACGTGCATTTGCGGATGTAAACCTCCCGTCGGTTGTTGAATATTCCAAATGGGTAGAAAAGCAGGAGGTTGATAAATTGCTGATTACATCAGAGTTCCCTTTGATTGACCCGTGTAACACACTTCGTATAGGAAGTGAGATGGCTGGGGTTAAAGGTAAAGTGACTTATAGTACTTCCGGTTATCATTTTACATTAACGGAAAAGCCGTCAGTTTCTTATAATGCTCGGTCTGTCGCTCCTACTGTAAATGATTATAATTTGAAAGTGATGAGTTTCAATGCGGAAAATTTTTATATGTATGGTAATACGGGAAATGCAGAAACCTTGCGTCAGCATGCTAAAATCTTAGCTGCATTGAAAGAGGCGAAAGCGGATATTTATGCTATTTGTGAAGTAGAACAGGGAGATTTTACTGTGGATTATCTTTGTAGGTCTTTGAACAATGCGTTAGGGGAAGAACGGTATGCTTGGTTGAATACTCCCGGACAAAAATCATCAAAGGTACAAACAAATGTTTTTATTTATGATAAAGTGAAAGTTTTGCCTTATAAGGAGTTTAAAAGCTATAATTTTGATAATCTGAAGATGCGGTACATAGTTCAATGTTTTGAACTGAAGGATGATAAAGCGAAAGTGATTTTAGCTATGAATCATTTTAAAGCTAAAACTAGTGGTATAGATAAGAATGACGGTCAGGGAGGTTCTGCCGACCGTAGGGTTATGGAAGCGCGTGAGTGTTTGAAAGTATATAATGAGCTTGTTGCTTATTATGAAGATACGGATGTGCTGGTTTTGGGTGATTTGAACAGCTACGGTATGGAGGATGCCATTAAGGTGTTTACGGATGCTGGGTATATAAATTTGCTAAAGAAATATTCACCTGCGGCTTGGAGTTATTGTTATCGTGGGGAGGTTGGCTATTTGGATCATTCTTTAAGTTCTCCTACGCTGACTTCACAAATAGTTGGTGCTGCTCCTTGGGATATCAATGCCAGTGAGCCTGCTTATTGGGGATTTAAATATACATCTTATTATAGAGAAGATCCTTATCGTAGTTCTGATCATAATCCCGTTATAACATGGGTTAATTTGGAATAATTTCTTGGGAGAAAAGAAGCAAGCACCATAGGCCGATAGTTTTTTCTTTTTGGAGATATGAATTTATCGGCTTTTCATCCTTTTAGGGAAGATGGAGATATTCTTTTCATGAAGAGATAAGGATAGAATGTGTTGTCATTGTACATGAATTGTAAGTACAATTGGAACATTAACAATTTATTAGCAGATAACTTTCTTAAAATCCGCTTTTTTTCGTTCCTTTGTATTGAACTGCTTTCAACAGAATTAAAATAACTTTAAATATCAAACGCTTATGTGTAGTGAAGGATTGCGTGAAAGATATGTAAATCCCTATACGAACTTTGCATTCAAATTATTGTTTGGAACCGACTTGAACAAAGAGATTCTTATTGGCTTCTTGAATGCCTTGTTCGATGGCAAGCAGGTCATTGAGGATGTCACCTACTTGAATACAGAGCATCTGGGCAGCAAAGAGATTGACCGCCGGGCTGTCTTTGATGTCTATTGTGAAAATGAAAAAGGAGAAAAGATTCTGATAGAAATGCAGAGAGGGGAGCAACAGTTTTTCAAGGACCGGAGTATTTATTATGCTACCTATCCTATCAGGGAACAGGCTATTAAAGGGGAAATCTGGGACTATGAACTGAAAGCAGTGTATGTGATCGGTATCTTGAATTTTGCCTTGGATGATGTTTCGTCTTCCGGCTTCCGCCATGAAGTGAAGCTGATGGATACAACTACTCATGAAGTGTTTTTTGACAAACTGACTTTTGTGTATCTGGAAATGCCTAAATTCCATAAAACCGAGCAGGAGTTGGATACGTTGTTTGATAAATGGATGTTTGTGCTCAAGAATCTGGCCCGTTTGATGGAACGTCCCACTGCCCTTCAGGAACGTGTGTTCAACCGGCTGTTTGAGGCTGCCGAAATTGCTCAGTTCTCAAAAGAGAACCTTTATGCCTATGAGGAGAGTTTGAAAGTATATAGAGATTGGAACAATGTGATTAATACAGCTATTCAGAAAGGCATTGCAGAAGGTGAATGGATGAAAGCCAAAGCTATTGCAGGAAATTTGAAGAATGCCGGGCTTTCCATAGCTGAAATCGCAAAAGTTACCGGACTTTCGGAAGATGAGATAAACTCCCTTTGATTCCTCGGATAAGAGCATAAAAAACTCCTCCGATATAGATCAGAGGAGCTGTTCTTTTTGAAGTAAAATTGAATTATGCTTCAGCAGGAGCTTCAGTAGCTTCAGCAGCAGGTGCTTCTTCAGCAGGAGCGTTAGCGGCTTCTGCTTCAGCCTTGGCAGCGGCTTCAGCAGCTTTCTTCTCAGCTACTTTCTTGGCAATTTCTTCATTTACTTTCTTTTCAGCTTCCAAACGAGCTTTTGCTTCAGCTTTCTTTGCTTCATCCAGTTTAGCCTTCAAAGTAGCCAGACCAGATTGTTTGTTGTTCTTCCAAGCTTCGAATTTAGCTTCAGCTTCTGCTTCTGTGAATGCGCCTTTGGCAACACCGCCCAGCAAGTGCTTTTTCATGTAAACACCTTCTTTTGACAAGATGTTACGTACTGTGTCAGTAGGCTGTGCACCGCACATTACCCAATGAAGTGCGCGTTCAAAATTCAAATCTACTGTGGCAGGATTGGTATTAGGGTTGTAAGTACCAATTTTTTCAGTAAATTTACCATCACGTGGAGCTCTTACGTCTGCGATAACGATTGAATAAAACGCATAGCTTTTGCGTCCGTTTCTTTGCAATCTGATTTTAGTTGCCATTTCTAAATAATGTTTTTATAATTAATGATTTGAATTAATGCTAATAACCCGTATTAGCGGGTGCAAAGGTAAGACTTTTCTTTTGAATCGCAAAGACTTGGATGAGATAAAATATAATTTTTATAAAAAGGTGAATGGACATAGTGTTAATCGCTAGAAAAATTATATATTTGCAACAGTTACAATTTAACTAAAAAATAAAAATTATGATTTCACAAAAATTACAAGACGCAATTAATGCTCAGATTGTAGCCGAAATGTGGTCGGCCAATCTTTATCTTTCCATGTCTTATTTCTTCGCTGCGAAAGGCTATGAAGGTTTTGCTTCATGGATGAAAGCGCAGGCTCATGAGGAGAGTGATCATGCTGATGTGTTGGCGCAATATGTGATGAAACGTGGCGGACAAGCCAAGGTGGGGGCTGTGGATGCTGTTCCTCAGGAATGGGCTTCTCCGCTGGATGTGTTCGAGCATGTATACAAGCATGAATGCCATGTTTCCGAATTGATTGACAAACTGGTAGATGTTGCTTCTGCTGAAAAGGACAAGGCTTCTCAGGATTTCTTGTGGGGATTTGTACGCGAGCAGGTAGAAGAGGAAGCTACCGTTCAGGGTATTTTGGACAAGATCAAGCTGGGTGGTGATGTGGCTTTGTATCATTTGGATATTCAACTTGGCGCAAGAAAATAAGCGAAAGAGAAACGAATGCCTGTTTTTTGTCTTCTGCAGATAAAGATGCAGGTGTTTATCGGAAATAGAAAGTGGGTGTGTCAAAATCCAGTTTTTGGAAATATGAATTTATAATTTGAGCATCCTAAAAGACTAAAGAAAGGGTCGCATCAAACTCTGTATTGGTACAACTTTCCGCGATAGCGTATAAGCTATAAAAAAGATAGCCGTCCGGATTTTGGGGCGGCTATTTTTGTGTCTGCTTCCATTTGCCCGGAAGTAAATCACGATATTTTTCTATAGATATTGGGAAGCCATGCGGCACAACGGTCTATAATGTCGCATAGGTATTCAAATACGTTTATACCACACCTGTGACAGGTAATGGCCAATGAATAAGTGTTATAATTACTATCTGTAACTTTTCGGAGCAGTCATTTTTGTTTTGCCACATCTCCTTGCTTTTTTACAGTATTTCTCTCAGCCATTTTTCTAATTCTCCCGTCCATTGGCGCTTATAGGTAAAGCTGTCGCGGAAACCCCAGCCGTGGCCGCCGATAGGATAGGTGTGGAGGGAAGCAGGGACTTTATTCTTTACCAGCGCCAGGTAATAGCTCACGCTGTTGCTGACGGGTACAGCTCCGTCATCGCTGCTATGCATGATGAAGGCGGGAGGAGTGTCGCCTGTTACTTGCAGTTCATTGGAGTAAAGTCTCACTAGCTCTTCTGACGGGCTTTTCCCTAAAAGATTGTCACGTGAGCCCTTATGGCAGTTGGACAGATCCATGCTTATGACGGGATAAAACAGGATCTGAAAATCCGGACGCGTTCCGGCTGTATAGTGGGTGGCTGCCGTACTGGCCAGATGTCCGCCCGCAGAGGCCCCCATGATACCCACTTTTTGAATATGCCATTCGTTGGCGTGTTCTCTCATCAGCCGGATAGCCTGATGGGCGTCGCTCAACGGTACATCATGGTGTCCGTTTGGCATACGGTATTTCAATACGGCGTATGTGATGCCTTGTGCGTTGAACCAGTCTGCCATATCGTGCCCTTCGTGATTCATTGCCAGGCGTATGTATCCCCCTCCGGGACAAGCCACGACAGCCAGTCCGTTCGGTTTGGCTGCCGGATAAATGGTAAGGGTAGGCTCACTGACATTGGAAATCCGGTTGTTCTCTAATTTCTGCTCGGGAGTGGTGATGCCGTTGGAGTTGGGGGCGCCATCGGGCCATAATTCCAACTCTACAGGTTTCTGGGCAGATAATGCGGTAGAGATTGCAAGTAAACTCATTAGTAAGATTCGTTTCATATAGCTTTTATTTTCACGGTATTTGAAAAAGGGTTATTTTTTCTTTATATGCATACTGGCTTTAACCAGCCATATGATCAGGAGGATATAGGCGGCCATTGACAGCACTTCGCTCAACGGGTTGCTCAGCCATTCTTCGTTGATCAGATTGATACCGCCAAAGCGCATGGCGGCACTGACAACCCCCATCAATGCGCCTCCGGCTATGAATCCGGATGCCAGCAAAGTTCCCTTCTCGCCACGTTCGGCATTCACTGCCTCGTCTTTGCTGCGGGTAGTGACATACCAGTTCACCGCTCCACCTACCAGCAACGGCAGGTTCAATTCCAGTGGAATGAACATACCCAGCGCAAAAGCCAGTGCGGGTACTTTGAAGTAGGTCAGCACCAATGCCAGCACAGCGCCTATTCCGTAAAGCAGCCAGGGAGCGCCTACACCGTTCATCAGCGGGTCTATTACGGCTGCCATCGCGTTGGCCTGCGGAGCTGCCAATGCGCCGGTGGAGAAGCCGTAGGTCTTGTTCAGGATCATGATGACGCCGCCCACAGTTGCTGCCGATACTAGTGTGCCGAGGAATTTCCATGTTTCCTGTTTGGCAGGAGTACTGCCCAGCCAGTAACCTATTTTCAAGTCTGTGATGAATCCGCCTGCCATAGAGAGTGCCGTACAAACCACACCACCCATAACCAGTGCAGCAACCATGCCGGTAGCACCTTTCAGTCCAACGGCAACCATTACTACTGAGGCAAGTATCAGTGTCATCAGTGTCATTCCCGATACAGGGTTAGTGCCGACTATGGCGATAGCGTTGGCTGCTACGGTGGTGAACAGGAATGCAATGCCGGCTACGAGCAGGATGGCTACAATGCTGTGTAATACATTTCCATGCATCACATCAAAAAAGAAGAACAGTAAGATCAGCAGGATGGTGAAGATGGACCCGAAGGCGATTATTTTCATGGAAAGGTCTTTCTGCGTGCGGATGACGTTTGCTTCCACCTTCTTGCCGCCCATCTCTTTGGCGGCCAGTCCCACAGCACTCTTTATAATGCCCCATGAGCGCACGATACCGATCACACCGGCCATGGCGATACCACCAATACCGATACTTTTGGCATATTCCTTGAATATAACTTCGGGTGACATTTCGCTGATGGTTTGTGTCAAGGCCGGATTCCATGCATTCAGCACTTGGTCGCCGAACAACAGGGCCATACCTGGAACAATAACCAGCCATACCACCAATGAACCGGCACAAATGATAGCCGCGTATTTCAAGCCGACAATATAGCCTAGGCCTAATACTGCTGCACCGGTGTTTATTTTCATCACCAGTTTGGCTTTTTCGGCAACCATCTCACCCCAGCCGCATACGCGGGTGGTGAAGTTTTCATTCCACCAGCCGAATGTGGCTACAATGAAATCGTACAGACCTCCTATTAGTCCTGCAAAAAGCAATGGCTTTGCCTGGCTTCCGCCTTTCTCGCCGGAAACAAGCACTTGCGTACTGGCAGTGGCTTCGGGGAAGGGATATTCGCCATGTTTGTCGCTGACGAAATATTTACGGAAGGGGATGAGGAACAGGATCCCCAAAATACCTCCCAGCAGTGAGCTGACAAACATCTGAAAGAAGTTGACTGTCATTTCGGGGTATTTGTCCTGCAATATATAAAGGGCGGGCAATGTGAAGATGGCTCCTGCCACTATGACTCCCGAACAGGCACCGATGGATTGGATGATGACATTCTCACCTAACGCGTTTTTACGCTTGGCGGCTCCCGATACACCTACGGCGATGATGGCGATAGGGATGGCGGCTTCAAAAACCTGTCCCACTTTTAATCCCAGGTAAGCTGCGGCCGCCGAGAATAATACCGCCATGGCGATACCCCATAGCACAGACCATAGGTTTACTTCGGGATATTTTTTGTTTGGTGACATGATGGGGTGATATTGTTCCCCCGGTTTCAGAGGTCGGAACGCGTTATCGGGCAATCCAACCGATTTTTCTTCTTCTTGTTTCATGTTTCTCTATGTTGTTATTTTTGAAATTTATCATAATAAATGCCCAAAAATAGTGAAAAAATAGAGAAACATCCTCATGATTTGATTAGAATATCTGAAATTTCAATCCAAATGATAGTCTCAGATAGTCATCGGGTTTCAAATAACTGTTGTTGAACGCACTGACAACGTATAAATCGCATGTGCTGATTTCGTAGAATGCGGTGATGCTTTTAGAGAACTTCCGGTACTTTTCGGGCACATCGAAACGGACGCGTTGTCCCAGAAAGATATGGGTGCGGATACGGGTGGAAAATCCGTAGTATCCACGGGGATAGCGCTCAGGTTCGCTTGTCCAGAAATCATCGCTGAATACGGTGTTGAAATAGATTCCGGTAGTCAGCGGTTCTAGCGAGAAGTCTTTGCCCAGCCAGATACTCCACGGGATATAATTCTGTTTCAAGGTCATGGTCATCTTGAAATGTTTGGATGAGTAGCGGGGGATGAAGCCCAAAAGAAGATCGGTTTCCCATTGGCCTCTTTTTCCATAATCCCAGCCTATGCCCCAGGATAACAGGCCCATTCCACCGGCGTACTGTAATTTGGTGTGGGTGGGGATCAAAGCTTCCCACGCACGCCTGTAACGGTGTACGCGCTTGTCGTATTTATGGTGCCGGTTTGGCATTTGGGTTACAATATCTTCCTCTTGGTTTTGAACGGAAGGAGAGGAGACAAGTATGCTGTCTTTGGATAAGATGGAGTAAAGTGTATTATTTTCTTGGGCTTGTGCCGTAAAAGGCAATAGTGGCCACAATAGGTTCAGAAATATCTTTTTAAAATTCAACTGTTTCATAATCGTAGGTTCCATCTTCTTTAATGGTGAATAATAAGTAGATGCGTTTGTCTATGCAGGGGCATTGGAAATACAGAACTCCGTCGTTGAATAGATCATCTACTGCGAATTTGTGTTCATGGCCGTAAAGACAGAACTGGACTTTGGGGAACTGGTTGACGTATAGTTGGAAGATTTTTGCTACATTGTTGTTGAATACAAATTCAAAAGGTTTTACGTGCATTGCGAATACCGTTTTTTCTATTTCAGGCGACAGGTTGTTCAGTTCATTTTCTATAAAATTGAAATCGGGAACCGGTTCCGAATAATCATATTCCATCGCATTGGTATTGAGGCAGATAAAGCGTACATTTCCGGCTGTGAAGGCGAAGTTGGGATCTCCATAAATGGCTCTGTATGCGTCTTCACCTGTACCCAGGCAGTCGTGGTTGCCTAAAAGGCATACGTAGGGCATCTGGAATTTGTTAAATATGTCCCGCATCCATATGAATTCTTTTGTGACGCCGAAATCGGACTGGTCTCCTCCGTGAATGACAAAGTCTATGTCACCACGGGCATTGAGGGCTTTTACAACATCTTCGGTAGAGTTGTACCATCGTTGGGTATCACTGATCATGGCAAAGCGGATTGTTTTTTTGCTTTGCATTTTGTTTTCTATCAACTGGATGTTTTTGTTGGTCAGTTCTCTTTCTCCTGTAATATGTACATCGTATGGATGGGTTTCCAGCATGTCACAGCCACTGAAACAGAGGGCCAGCAGGACAAAGAATAATAGCTTGTTTGTCATTGTTCTCTTAAATTTGCTGCAAAGTACGTTATTTTAATCAGAATAAGAGTGGCTTATTATTGGGGAAAAATGTTCTTTTTTTCTTATTTTTTTGTCTTTACTTGGATACAGGCAGGCGGGGCAGTGTTTTCCGGATATAAAAAGAGGATGTATCAAACTCGAATCTTCTTTTGTTTTGATACATCCTCTCTCTTATGATGTGAGAATTCTATTCTGCAACTGTGCCTTTCGGGGTCATATCACCTTCTATATAAAGACGTGTCATTTCATTTTTCCCGTTTGTGCGGATAGTGATTGATTTCTTGAAATGTCCCGGAAATTTGCCGGCTCCATTATAAGTCACTGTTATCTGTCCACTTTCACCCGGTTTGATGGGCTCTTTAGGATATTGGGGAACAGTACATCCGCAAGATGCGATCGCTTGATGGATGACCAAGGGACCGTCTCCCGAATTTTTGAATTTGAAAACGCAAGTAACTTTCGGGCTAGACTCGGGGAATGAACCGAAGTTATGTGTTGTTTTCTCAAAGGTTATTTCTGCTTCTCCTTGAGATTGCCATACGGCTGCGTATGTGGTTAACCCTATAATCAACAATAATGTTGAAAGCAAAATTTTCTTCATTAGTTCCACTTTTTAAAAATTATCGGGGCTAAATTACTGTTTTTTTTATAAAAGGTCTTTAACTGTTAGTGAAATAAATGGTAAATTAACACCTTTAAAAATAAGGGACAAAGATAATCAACCCTATGAGGGCGGCAAAGATGGCGCAAATCAGTACGGCTCCTGCCGCTATGTCCTTTACGTCTCCGGCTATGGGATGGTAGTCTGGTGATACCAGGTTTACCAGGCGTTCTATGGCTGTGTTGAATGCTTCGGCAGCCAGTACCATTGCAAAGCACAGGAGGATGACAAGCCATTCGGTGCGTGTTATTTCAAACCGGATGCCTGCAATGGTTACGGCGATGATGGCTGCGCAATGTATCCAGGCATTGTGTTCCTTGCTTAAAAAACTACATACGCCTTTCCAAGCGTATGTAAAGCTTTTTAGTCGTTTATGCAGTTCATTCATTTTTTTAAGTTTGGGGTGAGTTTATCCTCTGTTTACCTGTTTTACTCCTTTTACTGTCTTTATCTTTTTTACTAATGATTCCAGCTTTGAAGTATCATCTACCATTACGGTCATCATGCCGCTGAACAGCCCGTCGTGCGAGTCGATGCTGATGGAACGGAGCAGGATATCGTTTTCCTTATTGATAATGGAGGTGATATTTGTCACAATTCCTATATCATCATGGCCAACGATGCGCAGCGTGATGGGGTATTGTTTGCCGTGGCTTTTCCCAGCCCAACGCGCCTTTACGATACGGTAGGCGAAACGTGATTGCAACTCCCGTGCATTAGGACAGTCGGTACGGTGTATTTTGATTCCTCCGCTGATGGTTACAAATCCGAATACATCATCGCCATAGATAGGGTTACAGCATTTGGCTAATTTGAAGTCCAGTCCTTTCAAATTCTGATCAATGACCAGTACGTCCTCTTTGAAGGTCTTGTCGTCCTGTGCTGTCTGCATGCTGAAATTCTCGGCGCTGCGATAGACAATATCTTCCCGGTTTTCCGTTTCCTTTTTCTTCAGTTCCAGGTATTTTTCGATGATGTCGTTCGCATCTCTTGTCTCGTTGGCTATGTCCTGGTAGAACTCGGTTACGGTTTTGTATCCCAGCTTTTTTATCAGGCGCATCATCACTGCTTCATCGTATTCCAGTTTGCGGTTCTTGAATTTACGTTCTATGGTTTCTTTGGCGAACTCTGTCTGGCGGGCTTCTATCTCTTTGATGGCCTGGCGTATTTTGGTTCTTGCCTTCGAAGTGGTGACGATGTTCAGCCAGTCGCGTTTGGGTGTCTGGGTGTTTGAAGTCATGACTTCTACCTGGTCACCGCTGTTCAGCGTTTGCTTTAATTGTGCGTTCTTTCCGTTCACCTTTGCTCCGATACACTTGGACCCCAGTTTGCTGTGGATGGCGAAAGCAAAGTCCAGTACGGTCGCTCCTTTCGGCATCTTGTACAAGTCACCTTTGGGGGTGAATACGAATACTTCGTCTTCGTATAATTCCAGTTTGAACTGGTCCATCACTTCCAGGTCACTGTCGGCGTTCTCCAGTGTTTCCCGGATGGAGGTCAGCCATTCATCCAGACCGCTTTCTCCTTTTACGCCTTTGTAACGCCAGTGGGCTGCCAGACCACGTTCCGCTATCTCGTCCATGCGTTCGGTGCGTATCTGTACTTCCACCCATTTGCCTTCAGGCCCCATTACAGTGGTATGCAAGGATTCGTATCCGTTACTTTTGGGTACGGAGAGCCAGTCGCGCAGACGTTTGGGATTGGGCATATACATATCGGTCACAATGGAATATACCTGCCAGCATTCTTGTTTTTCCTTGTCGACGGGAGAGTCCAGAATGATTCGGATGGCAAACAAGTCATACACTCCTTCGAAGGGACATTTCTGTTTCTTCATTTTCTGATAGATGGAATGGATGGACTTGGTACGCCCTTTCATGTGGAACTTCAATCCTGCTTCTTCCAGCTTATGCTGTATCGGTTCGATAAAGGCGGCTATGTATTTGTCACGGGAGGCTTTCGTTTCGTTCAGTTTGTCCTTTATATGATAATATACGTCGTGTTCAGTATATTTCAAGGAAAGGTCTTCCAGCTCCGATTTCAGTTTGTATAGCCCCAGCTTGTGTGCCAGCGGTGCGTACAGATAGGCAGCTTCGTTGGCTACTTGGGTGCGTGCTTCTATATTGGGAGTCTCCTTTATCTGTCTCATCAGGTTCACGCGGTCTGCAATGATGATCAGAATAACACGCATGTCTTCGGCAAAGGAGAGCAGCAGGTTGCGGAAATTTTCCGATTCTATGGTAGGGCTTTTGGAGTATAGCTCATTGATTTTCACAAGACCGCGTATGATCCCCGCTACATCCTCTCCATATTCCTGTTGTACAGATGCTAAGGTGCATAAATGGTTCTTTACCGATTCGTGCAGCATGATCCCCAGGATGGAAGCCCGTTTCATCCCAATTTCCTCGGCCACGATGACAGCGGTCTGCATATCTTTGATGATAGGATTCATTCCGAAACAATTTCGTGGCAGGTTACCTTCGGCAACTGCTTTTATGAGGTGTATTTTTAACTTATGGCAATCACCCTTCTGCAAGGTGTCGCCGGATAATTGCAGCAATCGTTTATAGAGGGCGAACAGTTGCTCACGCTCTTTGGCTGTGAAAAATGCTTTTTCTTCCATAACACGTGAAATCTTTTCGAGGGTAAAGGTAGTTTTTTTCTTTATTTATTAGGTAGTGTTCTCGCATTTTTTTGTATTTTTGGGCAATTAATAGTGAAAGAATAAGGTAACAATTTATTTAAACCATATAAAATCATGTACTTATGTTAACACCTGAAGACAAAGACTTATTAGTGAAAAAAGGAATTTCCGAGCAGCAGATTGCAGAACAACTGGCTTGCTTTGAAAAGGGTTTCCCATTTTTGAAGTTGGATGCAGCCGCTTCTGTTGAAAAGGGAATCATGGCTCCCGCCGAAAATGAAATGAAAAATTATTTGGAAGCATGGGATACATATAAGGAAGGGGAGAAAACCATCGTGAAGTTTGTACCCGCCTCTGGTGCTGCCAGCCGCATGTTCAAGAATTTGTTCGAATTCCTGGGGGCTGATTACAATATTCCGAAGACTGATTTCGAAAAGAAATTTTTCGACCATATTCATAGCTTCGCATTCTACAATGACTTGAATGCGGCTTGTATGGATAATACAGGAAAGGATATTGATGCTTTGATGGCCGGGAAGGAGTATAAACCTATAGTAGCCAATCTGCTGGAAGCTGCCGGCTTGAACTATGGGGCATTACCGAAGGGGTTGTTGAAATTCCATCGGTATGCGGATGGTGTGCGTACACCGCTGGAAGAACATTTGGTGGAGGGTGCGTTGTATGCGGCAGGCAAGACCGGAAAAGTGAATGTGCATTTCACCGTTTCTACGGAACATCGTGAGTTGTTCACAAAGCTGGTGGAAGAGAAGGTTGCCGTTTATGCAAAGAAATACGGGGTGGAATATGATGTGTCGTTTTCTGAACAGAAGCCGAGTACGGATACGGTTGCTGCCGATATGGAGAACAAACCTTTCCGCGATAAAGGCAAGCTGTTGTTCCGTCCGGGGGGGCACGGTGCGCTGATTGAGAACCTGAATGATTTGGATGCCGATGTTATCTTTATCAAGAATATAGATAATGTGGTTCCCGATCGCTTGAAAGAGGATACTGTTACGTATAAAAAGCTGATTGCGGGGGTACTGGTTACTCTGCAGAAGCAGGTATTTGAATATTTGGAATTACTGGATGGCGGTAAATATACACATGCGCAGCTGGAAGAGATCATTCGTTTCTTACAGCAGACTTTATGTTGCCGCAAACTGGATATCAAGGATCTGGAAGATGCCGATCTGGTTATTTATCTGCGTAAGAAGTTGAACCGTCCGATGCGTGTATGCGGTATGGTGAAGAATGTGGGTGAACCGGGAGGCGGCCCGTTCCTGGCTTATAATGCGGATGGTACTGTTTCATTGCAAATTTTGGAAAGTTCTCAGATTGACATGAATGATCCGGTCAAGAAAGAGATGTTCGAGAAGGGTACTCACTTTAATCCGGTGGATTTGGTGTGTGCGGTACGCGATTATAAAGGAAACAAATTCGACTTGGTGAAGTATGTGGATAAGGCTACAGGTTTTATCTCTTATAAATCAAAGAACGGTAGAGAACTGAAAGCATTGGAGCTTCCGGGCTTGTGGAACGGCGCAATGAGTGACTGGAACACTGTTTTTGTTGAAGTGCCGTTGAGTACCTTTAACCCGGTGAAGACTGTGAATGATTTGTTGCGTGAACAGCATCAATAATTCCTTTTTTTATTATAGACTACATGGATTTATACAGATCGGACGATTTGTGTAGGCCCGTGTAGTTTTTTGTGAAATTAATTTATATACCCTTGATTACTAACCTATAATTAAAAAGAATGAACCTGCTGACCTTTATTGCCCCACTGGCTGTGGCGGCAACTTTTATGATGCCGGCCGATGCTGCAAATCACAAAGAATTACCGGCATTGGGAAATACTCATATTCAAGTATTCGACAAAACCCCTGTTTGTTTTCGTCCCGATTCTTTCCCTAATTATACTCCTGCCAATGCTGACGGAGTGATCCGTCTGGTAAACGGGCGTATCATTTTAAAGAAAATAACCTTGCCCGATTATAAAAGGGATGTGGATGTTACCCTGAAAGTAACTGTAGCTTCCAATGGTGACCGTTGGGATAAATCTGGCTCTTGTTTTGTGCTTCCCAAAGAATCGGTGATTAATCTGATGAATATAGCCGAAGGCAAGAGGGCGTTTCCTGCGGTAGACAGTACCAAATATGAAAAAATGATTGGTATTGTTCCGGGTCAGGATTATGTGCCTACCCTTGAACTGATGCGTTTTATGACCCCGTTCGGTGTGGGGTATTATAGTTCGGATAATGATTCTTTGAGCAGCAAGAGGCGTCCTGTATATATCCCGAAATGGGAAAAGAGTGTGACTTGGGTGCAGGATATTACCGATCTTTATCCGGCATTGGAGAGAGAGGCATACGTGGGAATTTATATTGATACATGGACTGCCGAGGGGTATGTGGCCAGTATGGAATTGGATGTGAAGGAGAGTAAGATCACTTGCGACGTGATGCCGGAGCGCCGTGTGAAGCCTTTGATGAATACGGTGTATTATATCGGACAGACTTATCCGGATATTTTCTCACGCAAAGATGTGGTGATGGATTTTGATATGCCGAAAGCTGCCAAGAATGTTCGTTTGAAGTATATTGTAACAGGTCACGGAGGACATAGTGGCGGAGATGAGTTTGTGGAGAAACGGAACATCGTGTCTGTTGATGGCAAGGAGGTGTTGAATTTCATTCCTTGGCGTGATGACTGTGCTTCTTTCCGCCGTTTTAATCCGGCCACGGGAGTATGGCTGATACCACGAGTTGCCGCATATATAGGTGATAAGGGGTATACGACAAAAGAGATTGAAGAACCTTTGGCTTCTTCGGATTTGTCCCGTTCCAATTGGTGTCCGGGTAGCGATGTGATGCCTGAGGAGGCTGTTATTGGTGACTTGTCGGCCGGTAAACATTCTTTTAAGGTAAGTATCCCTGAGGCACAACAGGTAGATGGCAATAAATTGAATCATTGGCTGGTTTCAGCTTATTTGGTTTGGGAGGAATAACTTTTCCCGATTATTAATAGCTGCTGGAGCGGTTTGAATCTTTCCGAATATGAATGGTGAATTTCTTTCGGAAGGATTCAAAGCCTCTTTGCGGTAAATGGACATTATTTGTTTTTTCTTTTCATGCTGCGGATGATTTCTTTGTCCTCCGTGCTTACCCGATAAGATTCTATGATTTTTTGTAGTGCCTTATTGTAAGTAAAGTCATCTAAATGATTTTCCTTCAGATAGTTCATCGTTTTTTGAGGAAACTTGACATAACATACGGATAAAGCCCATGCTACAGCCATCTTCACATAATATCCTTCGTGACTGATCCGGTCCATCCATTGCAATACGTTGTCTATATACTCTTCGTCAATATAATGAGCCATTGCCATTACTACTCCGAAACGTATTTCATATTCTTTGTCGGATTTCATCCGGTCTTCCAAAAATAGCCAGACCCTTTTCTTGTTCTTGTCCACAAACCGTTGTTTGCCGTAAAAGTCAAAGGTGTCACAAACAGACCAACTGTTGATGATGGCAATAAACCGGGCAACCAGTGAAAGATATGCTTGCGTGTCTTTCATTTTCAGATTACTTATTACCATACCTTGTAGCATACGTTCCTCCATATAATAAGTATCCGCAGTCTGTAGATAACTCTCCCAGTCATCTTTGGCAATTTGTGCTCCTAACCGCCTTAGGGCAGGGATGCGGATACCCAATACATTTTCTATTCCCGGATGCAGCGATTCGGTAAACTTTTTATTTCCATTTTCTGCCAGTTGCAGCAAATTTTCTTTTATGGTCAATCCATTGATACGATATTCGTCCATTTTGTTTTTGTAAGATAGGGTTAGATTTTCAGTCCCATGATATAATCGTTCATATAATATCCGTTGCCTATATGGAAATCTCCTTCTGCAACTTTTTCCATTCCCAAATGTTGGTAGAATTGTAAAGCCTTATTGTTACGGTTTACATTCAAATGCATTTCGCAAGGTCCGGGATGGATTTCTTTAATTGCTTTGACGGCCTGCTCAAATAGTGCTTTGCCCAACCGGCAACCTTGAAAAAGGGGAAGTACATAGATTTTCTGCAGATGAAATAAATGTTCTCCTTCGGGCTGTATGGAAACATATCCGGCAGCTTCTCCATCTTTGTAAGCTATGTAATAGATGTGCCCTTCCTCTTCCATTTGTTTACGCAGGTTTTTCGGAGAGTACATCCAGTCCATCATGTAATCCAATTGTTCTTTTGAAAGAATTTCCCGGTAGGTAGCCGGAAACACGATCTGAGCCATCTCGTTAATCAACTGAATATCATTGGTCGTTGCCTTTTTTATGGTAAACATGATCTTTATATCTTTTTAGTGTTATAACGAGAGGCAAAGATAAACTTTTTGCAAGAAAAAAAGGGGATTCCTTTCTTTTTCTTGTTTAAATATTAATTTATGCAAAATAGTAGAACTATGTAATACAAGGTACTTGTATAATACATATATTTGTGCCAAACAAAGTATTATAGATTATGAATGTAGACAATGTACGATCTCAGATGCGCAAAGGAATGCTGGAATACTGCATTTTATTGTTGTTGCACAAAGAGCCGTCATATGCTTCGGATATCATTCAAAAATTGAAAGAAGCCCGGCTCATTGTAGTAGAAGGGACGCTTTATCCGCTGCTTACCCGGCTGAAAAACGATGACCTGCTCTCATACGAATGGGTAGAGTCCACTCAGGGACCACCTCGTAAATATTATAGTCTCACTCCTCAGGGTGAAACATTCCTTAGCGGACTGGAGGCTGCCTGGGAGGAGCTGGCGAATACAGTGAATCATTTAAAAAACAATTAAAAACAGGATACAATGAAAAAGACTTTAACCATAAATTTAGGAGGTACCGTTTATCATATAGACGAAGACGCTTACCATTTGTTGGATAACTATTTAACTAACCTGCGTATTCACTTCTGTCGTGAGGAGGGAGCGGAAGAAATTGTACATGATATAGAATTACGTATCTCTGAGCTGTTTACCGACCGTTTGAATGAAGGTAAACAGGTTATTACCATTGAAGATGTGGAAGAAATCATAGCCCGGATGGGTAAACCCGAAGATCTTTCCGATGAAGAAAGTGGAGAAGCATCGGGTTCGGAAAAACAAAAAGGAACCACTATGCGCCGCTTGTTTCGTGATCCGGACAATAAGGTACTAGGTGGAGTGGCTTCCGGACTGGCTGCTTATATGGGATGGGATGTTACTTGGGTACGTATCATTCTATTGGTTCTTGGTTTCTTTGTTCATGGGGTGATATTGGCTTATATCATAGCGTGGATTATTATTCCTATGGCGCGTACCGCTCCCGAGAAACTCGCCATGAAGGGGGCTGCTATTAATATGGAGAATATAGGCAAGACTGTAACAGACGGATTTGAAAAAGTGAATGATTATGTACGCTCAGACCGTCCTAGGAGTATCTTGCAAAAGATAGGGGAGGGGATTGTGTCTGTGGCAGGGTTCCTTATCAAGTTCCTGCTTGTTTTCATTGCTATTTGCTGTGCGCCTGTATTGTTTGTATTATTGATTGTCTTTTTTGCATTGCTGATGGCGGCTACGGGACTGATTGCTGCATTGCCGGCTGTGCTTTATGAGGTGCTGCCTGCGGTTAATTGGGCTACGGTGGGTAGCTCTCCGGGGTTGACTGTCGCTATGTCCGTAGCAGGTATTCTGGTTATCGGTATTCCTATTATAGGACTGATACACATGCTGATGCGTCATTTTGGAGGTTGGCAACCCATGTCCATTGTAACCAAAATTATATTTATCGTATTGTGGCTCATCGCGTTGGGAGTGGGTGTTTTCTTTGTACTGAATGATCCAAATATTGCTTCAATGATATCGTATAGTTTATAAAATACACTATCTTTGCAGATGGAAAGTTGGGAATCAAGAGGTGTCTTGTTCTCAACTCTCCGTTTTTTGTAAGGAATATCAAACATATATAAATACTATGACTAAGAAGATTTTATTGCTGGGTTCTGGCGAATTAGGTAAGGAATTCGTCATTGCGGCAAAACGTAAAGGGCAGTATGTTATTGCTTGCGACTCTTATGCAGGTGCTCCGGCCATGCAGGTGGCTGATGAATTTGAAGTGTTCAGTATGCTTGACGGTGATGCGTTGGATGCTGTGGTAGCCAAACACAAGCCGGATATAATTGTGCCTGAAATTGAAGCTATCCGTACCGAACGTCTGTATCATTTGGAACAGGAAGGTATTCAAGTAGTGCCGAGTGCCCGTGCAGTGAATTTCACGATGAACCGCAAGGCCATTCGTGATTTGGCAGCTAAGGAATTAGGATTAAAGACAGCCAAGTATTTCTATGCCAAGTCTTTGGAAGAATTGCAGGAGGCCGCAAAAGAGATTGGTTTTCCCTGTGTGGTGAAACCTTTGATGTCTTCATCCGGCAAAGGCCAGTCTTTGGTCAAGAGCGCGGATGAGTTGGAACAGGCATGGCATTATGGATGTGAAGGCAGTCGTGGAGATATTAAAGAATTGATCATTGAGGAATTTATTCAGTTCGATAGTGAGATTACTTTGCTCACCGTCACTCAGAAAAACGGTCCAACTTTGTTCTGTCCGCCTATCGGACATGTACAGAAAGGGGGAGATTATAGGGAAAGTTTCCAGCCGGCGCACATTGATCCCGAACATTTGAAGGAGGCACAGCGTATGGCCGATAAAGTGACGGCGGCTTTGACCGGTGCGGGAATCTGGGGAGTTGAATTTTTCTTGAGTCATGAAAACGGAGTTTATTTCTCCGAACTTTCTCCCCGTCCGCATGATACCGGAATGGTGACTTTGGCAGGTACTCAGAATTTAAATGAGTTTGAGTTGCATCTGCGTGCGGTGTTAGGACTTCCTATCCCTGAAATTACACAAGAACGCATAGGGGCCAGTGCAGTGATTCTTTCTCCAATTGCCAGCAAGGAAGCTCCCCGTTATCGTGGTGAAGAGGAAGTTTGTAAGGAGACAAATACTTATCTCCGTATTTTTGGTAAACCTTATACAAAATTGAACCGCCGTATGGGAGTTGTGGTTTGTTATGCTCCTAATGGCAGTGACTTGGACGCTTTGCGTGACAAGTGCAAGGCTGCTGCTGCAAAGGTAGAGGTGTATTAATATCTTGTATTGATGGATATAAAATAAAGGTCCGGGCTTTTCCAAGTCCGGACCTTTTGTTGTTCCAAAGGTGTGCTTCCCTGAAACAAGGTTTTATAGTTTTTCTTTTTAAAAGAAGGGCGTAGGGAGACTTTTTTCTGTAAGGAGTATGTGGCCTTGTAATCAGATTCATCCTTAAAATATTTTATTCGGATTCCTAAACCTTTCCTGACGTATGGTTAAGGGTTTTCTTCCTGCCTGTTTTATCTCCGCAAGCCTTTGGAGTTGTCTCCATAAGCTTTGGAGTTAACTCCATAGCCTTGGGAGATAACTCCAAAGGCTATGGAGATAGAATATATCCGTATAAAAAGGTTTAATCTGAAGATAGAAAAGGCTTATACAATAGGGAGGATATGAGCATTCGTTTAATTCCGTTAGCGGGTTATTGCTTTTTTCATCCCTTCCGGTCCTTTGGACTTCATGAGGCGGAAAGATTGGTTTAGTCATTCTTTCTTTTCTTGGTCCGGATTTGTAATGACTTCTTCGTCTTCCGGATAACTCCTGTTATCTTCTTCTTCCTCGTCAATGAAAAGTTCCGGTTGTTGAGGACCTTTGTGTCTGAACAATATAGTTGCGGCTATTCCGGCCGCTGCGCCCCCCAAGTGTCCCTCCCAAGAAGTGGTGGAGGAAGCGAACTGCGGGAACATGTTCCATACCAGGCTGCCATATAGAAAGGTGACAAGCAATGACAGGGCTACTAAAGGAACGTGTTTGCGGAGAATGCCACTGAAGAACAGAAAGAAGGCGAGTGAATAAATTATACTGCTGGCACCTATATGCCATCCAGGCTTGCCTATTATAAATGTAAGTATTCCACTGACTATCCAGATGAAAAAAAGTATACCAATGCCCAAATCACGATAAAAGTAGAGCAGACACCATAATAAAAAAAGAAGAGGAAAAGTGTTCGCAAATAAATGTCCCCAATCGGCGTGTATCAACGGAGAAGTGAGAATCCCCATTATTCCTTTGGTTTCTTTGGGATATATGCCCCAGGTGATAAAATCCCAATTCATGACACTTTCCATTGTACGCAGGGTGTACAGAATGAAAAGAAGTAATAACGGAAGAGCAAAAGCCAATAGAATTTTTTGAATTTCAAGTTTCATTTTGTCATAATTATGCTGATTTCTGTGCAATACTACGGATATTTGAGCGAAAAATGAAAAATATTTTGCTATTTAATTTTGCTTTATCCATTTAATTACTAATTTTGAGCGTTGCATACAAAAATAATATGTGACACAAATTGATATGGAAATTTGATTTATAACCTTAAAATAACAACTATGAGTTACTTACGATTTGACAAGACTCTTATGACGAACCTCGGGGAATCATTACCGAAAGAAATTCTCCGCACAAACCGTTCAGGGGCTTACCATTGTACAACCATTGTTGATTGCAATACGAGAAAATATCATGGATTGCTTGTCATTCCGGTGCCTGAGCTGGATGATGAAAACCATGTATTGTTATCGTCGTTGGATGAAACAGTGATACAACACGGCGCTGAATTTAACCTGGGGCTTCATAAGTATCAGGGTGACAATTACAGCCCCAGGGGACACAAGTATATCCGGGAATTCGAGTGTGAGAAAGTTCCTACCACTATATACCGGGTAGGTGGTGTGATTCTGAAGAAGGAAAAGCTTTTCGTTCATCATGAAAATAGAATTTTAATCCGTTATACTTTGCTGGAGGCACATTCGGCCACTACGTTGCGTTTGCGTCCGTTTCTGGCTTTCCGCAGCGTCCGTCAGTATACTCATGAGAACGCACAAGCCAGCCGTGACTATCAGGAGGTGGACAATGGGATCAAGACATGCATGTATCCGGGCTATCCCGAATTATATATGCAATTGAACAAGAAGAACGAATTCCACTATCAGCCGGATTGGTATCGGGGAATTGAGTATCCCAAAGAGCAGGAGAGAGGATATGATTTTAATGAAGATTTGTATGTTCCGGGTTATTTTGAAGTGGACATAAAGAAAGGTGAAAGCATTGTCTTTTCAGGAGGTGTTTCCGAGGCCGGTACCCGTACATTAAAGAGAACCTTTGAAGAGGAGGTGGAAGAACGTACTCCGCGTGATAATTTCCAGCACTGTCTGATAAATGCTGCCCATCAGTTCTTAAATAAACAGGGAGATGAGTTTTATATTCTGGCAGGATATCCGTGGTTTAAATGCCGTGCGCGCGATATGTTTATTTCCCTGCCGGGACTGACATTGGCGATTGATGAAGTGGCTAAGTTTGAAATGGTGATGGAAACGGCCCGCAAGGCAATTCATGACTTTATTAATGATGAGCCTGATGATGTTAAAGTGTACGAAATGGAGCATCCTGATGTCTTGCTTTGGGCAGTGTGGTGTATCCAGCAATATGCCAAGATGGTGTCGCGTGACCAATGCCGTGAGAAATATGGTACATTGTTGCAGGACATTATGGAATACCTTCGCCGGGAGAATCATCCGAACCTTTTCTTGCATTCAAACGGTCTGCTATATGCCAACGGAACGGAAAAGGCTATCACATGGATGAATTCTACCGCAAACGGACGTCCTGTGATTCCTCGTACAGGCTATATCGTAGAAATTAATGCTTTGTGGTATAATGCTTTACGCTTTACAAATGAACTGTTGGGCGAAGGTGGAAACAATAATTTGGCTGAAACGTTAAATGTATTGGCAGAAAAGACGGGAAAGGCTTTCGTGGATACTTTCTTGAATGAGTATGGTTATTTACTGGATTATGTGGATGGCAATATGATGGACTGGAGTGTGCGTCCGAACATGATATTTACTGTAGCATTCGACTATTCTCCGCTTGATGCCCGTCAGAAGAAAGGGGTGTTGGACATTGTGACCAAAGAACTGCTTACCCCGAAAGGGCTCCGTTCGCTCAGCCCGAAGAGTGGCGGTTACAACCCGAACTATGTAGGTCCTCAGATGCAGCGTGATTATGCTTATCATCAAGGTACCGCATGGCCTTGGCTGGCTGGCTTCTATTTTGAAGCTTACCTTCGTATTTATAAGATGAGTGGCATAGGATTTGTGGAGCGTCAGCTGATAGGCTACGAAGACGAAATGACTTCTCATTGTATTGGCTCTATACCTGAACTGTTTGATGGTAACCCGCCTTTCAAAGGTCGTGGAGCTGTATCATTCGCTATGAATGTGGCAGAGATATTACGAGTATTATATTTATTGAGTAAATACAATTATTGAAAGGAGGGACCTGTATGAAAGTATTAATGTTTGGATGGGAATTTCCTCCCAAAATATATGGTGGTCTTGCTGTAGCATCTTACGGTATAACAAAAGGTCTGAGTCTGCAAGGTGATATGGAAACAACCTTCTGTTTGCCCAAACCTTGTGGCGACGAAGAAAAGTTTCTGAACATTATAGGCATGAACCAAGTGCCCATTGTGTGGCGTGATGTGGATTATGATTACTTAAAGTCACGTCTTTCGACTTCGACTCCGGAACAGTATTATGCTTTCCGTGATCATATCTATTCTGATTTCTCATATATGCACGTCAATGATCTGGGGTGTATGGAGTTTGCCGGCGGCTATCCGGGAAACCTTCATGATGAGATCAATAACTTTTCTATTATTGCCGGTGTGGTTGCGCGCCAGCAAGAATTTGATATTATCCATGCGCACGACTGGCTGACTTATCCGGCTGGTGTGCATGCCAAGCTGGTAAGTGGCAAACCTTTGTGCATCCATGTGCATGCTACTGATTTTGACCGTTCGCGCGGTAAAGTGAATCCTACAGTATATGCTATGGAAAAGAATGGCATGGATCATGCCGACTGTATTATGTGTGTGTCCGAGCTGACCCGTCAGACTGTTATTCACCAATATCATCAAGACCCGCGCAAATGTTTTGCCATGCACAATGCCGTTTATCCGCTTTCGCAAGATTTGCTGGACATTCCTCGTCCTGATCACTCGAAAGAAAAAGTGGTGACTTTCCTGGGGCGTATCACGATGCAGAAAGGACCCGAGTATTTTGTGGAAGCCGCCGCATTGGTCTTGAAGCGTACCCGTAACATCCGTTTTGTAATGGCAGGATCGGGAGACATGCTGGACGCCATGATCAATCTGGCTGCGGAACGAGGTATTGCAGACCGTTTTCATTTCCCGGGGTTCCAGCGTGGGCGTCAGGTTTATGAAGCATATAAAAACAGTGATGTATTCGTAATGCCTTCCGTGTCAGAACCTTTTGGTATTGCTCCTTTAGAGGCTATGCAGTGCGGAACTCCTTCTATCATCTCAAAGCAATCGGGTTGCGGTGAAATTTTGGATAAAGTAATCAAGACAGATTATTGGGATATCAACGCTATGGCCGATGCCATCTATTCTATTTGTACGAATCCTTCTCTTTTCCAATATCTGCAGGAAGAAGGAAAGAAAGAGGTGGATGGCATTACATGGGAGAAAGTCGGCTTGAGAATCCGTGCCCTCTATGAGCAGGTGTTAAAAAACTATGGTAAATAATAAAACAATAACTAGGATATGAAAACAATATGTCTTTATTTTGAAATACATCAAATTATCCATCTGAAACGCTATCGCTGTTTTGATATAGGCCGTGACCATTATTATTATGATGATTATGAAAATGAGCGCGGCATCAGTGATATAGCCGAACGCTCGTATATTCCTGCGCTGAGTGCGTTGATTGAAATGGCAAAGAATCACGGTGATACTTTCAAGGTGGCTTTGTCTATCTCGGGTGTGGCGCTGGAACAGTTGGAAGTGCATGCGCCCGGTGTAATCGAGTTGTTGCATCAGTTGAATGAGACCGGATGTTGCGAATTCTTGTGCGAACCTTATTCTCACGGTCTTTCCTCATTGGCTAATGAAGATTGTTTCCGCGAAGAAGTGGAACGTATGCGTACCAAGATTAAACAAATATTTGGCAAGGAGCCGAAGGTATTCCGTAACTCCAGCTTGATTTATTCGAATGATATTGGCGCTACGATAGCCGATATGGGCTTTAAAGGTATGTTGACTGAAGGCGCGAAACATATTTTGGGTTGGAAGAGCCCGCACTACCTGTATCATTGTGCCATGAATCCGAACTTGAAGTTATTGCTTCGCGATTTCAAATTGTCTGATGACATCAGCCTGCGTTTCTCTAATTCCGAATGGAATGAATATCCGTTGTTTGCCGACAAATATATAGATTGGATTGCAGCTTTGCCGGAGGAGGAGCAGGTTATCAATATTTTCATGGAACTTTCTGCTTTGGGTATCGCCCAGCCATTGTCTTCCAATATTTTGGAATTTATGAAAGCACTGCCTGTCTGCGCAAAAGAAAGAGGGGTTACTTTCTCTACTCCGACCGATATCATTACCAAACTGAAATCTGTGGATCAGGTGGATGTTCCTTATCCTATGTCATGGATAGACGAGGAACGCGATATCAGTCCGTGGTTAGGCAATGTGATGCAGCGTGAGGCTTTCAATAAACTTTATAGTGTGGCAGAACGTGTTCATTTGTGCGATGATCGCCGTATTAAGCAGGATTGGGATTATTTGCAGGCAAGTAATAATTTCCGCTTCATGACCACTAAGAATACCGGTATTTGGTTGAATCGTGGTATTTATGATTCTCCGTATGATGCTTTCACCAACTATATGAACATTTTGGGTGATTTTATAAGTCGTGTCAATTCGTTGTATCCGGTAGATATGGATAACGAAGAATTAAATTCGTTGCTTACTACCATTAAGAATCAGGGCGAGGAATTGGTGGCTTTGAACAAGGAAGTGGAGAGATTGCAGGCTAAACTGGAGAAAGCTGAAGGCAAAAAGGCTCCTGCCGTAAAGAAAGAACCTGCTGCCAAGAAACCGGCGGCGGCCAAGAAAGCGACGGCAAAGAAGCCGGTTGCCAAGAAAGCTGCTTCGAAGAAAGAAGAATAACAGAAATATAATATAAAGGACTTAAGAATTCACCGTTGTGCTTTCGGAAAACTGGTTTTAAGGTTGTAAGAGGCGGAACGGTGTTTTTCTATATAAAAGTTTGCTGCATTGAATATTTTATTTACCTTTGCCAATCTCAGATACGAAAAAACATGAAACAATTGTGCCAGAATAAACATACGATACGTTTCCGCTATTGGAGCCGGAAGAAGTACGCTATGTTTTATAGCTTGGGCAAATATGTAACTATTGGTAATCTGAAAAAGGAGATTGCCGATGTATCGTTGGGTAAACAGGCAAATGTTTGCACGGCATTCTCTGTTTGCTCTTCCGCACGGAAAGAGGATGCTGGAGAGGAATATGAAGAAGGAATGGCCCCTGTTGAATCCATGTTGCAAATGCTTCGGATCCAACTGCCTCAACCACAGGTGGCTGACGTGATTTGTCTTTTTTATTTAAATAAATATTTGTTTGCCGGAAAGATGTGCCATGCATCTTTTCGGCTTTTTTTGTCTTAATATGAACTGTATATGATGCTGAATGAAATAAGAAACAAAGTGTTGGGCGGTGAGAAGATTACCGTAGAAGAAGCCCGTTGGCTGTCCTGCCAGGCAGAGAAACAGGATTTGTATGATGCGGCTCATGAGATAACACGGGTCCTGGCTTCTCGGAAATTCGATATGTGTTCCATTATCAATGCTAAATCCGGTAAGTGTCCTGAGAATTGTAAATGGTGCGCACAGTCTGCACATTATAAAACAAAAGCGGATGTTTATGATTTGGTTGGGAAGGAAGAATGTCTGCGCCATGCTTTGTATAACGAAGCGCAGGGAGTATCCCGTTTTTCTTTGGTGACCAGCGGCAGGAAACCGGGTAGCCGTAACATGGACCGGCTATGTGAGACAACAGAGTACATGCGTGCGCATTCGCATATTCAGTTATGCGCTTCTTTAGGATTGCTGGATGAAGCGGAATTGGAACGGCTGTTTAAGGCAGGCATCACCCGTTATCATTGTAATCTGGAAACGGCTCCCTCTTATTTTTCATCTCTATGTTCTACTCATACACAAGAACAGAAAATAGAAACGTTGCAGGCAGCACGCAGGGTGGGGATGGATGTATGCAGCGGAGGAATCATCGGCATGGGCGAAACAATGGAACAGCGTATTGAGTTTGCTTTTACACTGAGGGAATTGGAAGTACAGTCTATTCCTATAAACCTGTTACAGCCTATACCCGGCACTCCATTGGAAAAAATGGATCGTCTTGCAGAGGCGGAGATTCTGACAACCATCGCTTTATTCCGTTTTATCAATCCCACAGCCTTTCTTCGTTTTGCCGGAGGGCGTTCACAGATGAGTGTGGAAGCTGTAAAGAAAGCATTGTATATCGGTATTAATTCTGCCATTGTGGGAGATTTGCTGACTACATTAGGTTCCAAAGTATCAGAAGATAAAATATTGATAGAAGAGGCCGGGTATTCGCTTTGATACATTATAAAGTTATTATAACAATAAGGAAATAATATATGGAAAATTTTGACAGGGAGCATTTATGGCATCCTTATACATCGACTACTCATCCGCTGCCCACTTATAAGGTAAGACGGGCGGATGGAGTATATATAGAATTGGAGGACGGAAGATGTTTGATAGAAGGGATGTCTTCGTGGTGGTGCATGGTACATGGATACAATCATCCGGTATTGAACCAAGCGCTCAAGGAACAGATAGACCGTATGAGCCATGTCATGTTCGGCGGACTGACACACGATCCGGCCATCGAATTAGGCAGGTTGTTGCTGAAGATTGTTCCTCCCCGTATGCAGAAAATATTTTATGCTGATTCCGGTTCGGTTGCGGTAGAAGTGGCACTGAAAATGGCCGTGCAATATTGGTATGCGCAAGGGAAGGAAAAGAAAAATAATTTTGTAACTATTCAGTCCGGATATCATGGAGATACGTGGAATGCCATGTCCGTTTGTGATCCGGTGACCGGTATGCATCATATTTTTGGCCCTACATTGCCTGTGCGTTATTTTGTTCCTGCTCCTCGGTCGCGCTTTGGCGGAATCTGGTATGAAGAGGATATAGAACCCTTGAAGGAAATATTGGAACAGCATCATGAAGAAATGGCTGCATTGATTTTGGAACCTATTGTACAAGGGGCGGGCGGAATGCGTTTTTATCATCCTGAGTTTTTGCGCCAGGTAGAGAAACTTTGCAGGCAATATCGTCTGTTGTTAATCTTTGATGAGATAGCGACAGGTTTCGGAAGAACAGGGAAACTGTTTGCTTGGGAGCATGCAGGTGTCCAGCCCGATATCATGTGCATAGGTAAGGCACTGACCGGTGGATACATGACTTTTTCTGCTGTCCTTGCCAGTGATGAGGTGGCTGATACCATTTCCGGCGGTTATCCGGGAGTCTTTATGCACGGCCCTACTTTTATGGGAAATCCGTTGGCTTGTGCCGTAGCGAAAGCATCCGTGGAATTGTTGCTTTCATATAGTTGGGAGGAAAAGGTAAAGGCTATTGAATCACAATTGAAGAGGGAGCTGGCTCCTGCTGCTTTATTGCCGCAGGTGGCTGATGTGCGTGTATTGGGAGCTATCGGGGTTATTGAAGTGAAGAAACCGGTAGATATGGCTTTCATGCAACGTCGTTTTGTCGAAGAAGGAGTATGGGTACGTCCTTTTGGAAAACTGGTGTATATCATGCCGCCTTTTATAATTCAGCCGGAAGAATTGAGCAAATTGACGCATTCACTGGTAAAAATAGTAGGAGAATTAAAAGAATAAGTGATAGTATTGGGAAAAATAGAAAAAATGAATTCATTAACAGACTGGGAAAGGGAATTAGCCCTGCTTGAAAATAAAAGTAATCTTCGTAAGTTGCCTGTTATCCGCCATTTGGGAAGAGAGGTGGAGGTGAATGGAAAAGTGATGCTTAACCTTTCATCCAACGATTATCTGGGATTGGCTGCTTACCTGCCATTACGTACGGAATTCTTGCAAAGTCTTACTCCCGACACTTTTCTTCCTTCCTCTTCATCCTCTCGGCTGCTGACAGGAAATTTTAATATCTATGTTCAGATAGAGGATTTGCTTGCCCGACTGTTTCGGAAGGAAAGCGCGTTGGTTTTTAATAGTGGTTATCACATGAATGCCGGTATTCTTCCTGCAGTGAGCGATGCTCGTACATTGATTCTTGCCGATAAACTGGTACATGCCAGCATTATTGACGGCATTCGTTTATCGGCGGCCAAGTGTATTCGGTACCGGCATAACCGATATGACCAATTGGAACAGTTGCTGGTTTCCAATCATGCCGGGTATGATAGAATAATTATTGTAACCGAAAGTATTTTCAGTATGGACGGTGATGAGGCCGATCTCCGCCGTTTGGTCACTTTGAAGCAACAATATGATAATGTATTGCTGTATGTGGATGAAGCGCATGCTGTAGGGGTGCGGGGGATGCATGGCCTGGGGTGTGCGGAAGAACAGGATTGTGTGGCTGACATCGATTTTTTATGTGGAACTTTTGGTAAAGCGTTGGCCTCAGTAGGAGGCTATATTGTTTGTTCGAAGACCATCCGTGATTATTTGATCAATAAAATGCGTACATTCATATTTACAACGGCTCTTCCTCCTGTCAACTTGCTATGGACATTCTTTATCCTGGAGCATTTGGACAGTTTCAGCTTCCGGAGGGAAAGGTTGAAGAGAATATCCTCTCTTTTGAAAGACGCGTTGGTAAAGAAAGGCTACGCTTGTCCTTCTACCAGCCATATTCTGCCAATGACGATAGGCGATAGCGGTGATACGGTGTTAAAGGCCGATTTCTTGCAGCGTAAAGGTTTTTATGCGTTGCCGGTGCGTCCTCCCACTGTGCCCGAAGGAACATCGCGTATCCGTTTTTCGTTGACAGCGGATATTACTGAAGAAGAAATAAAAAGTCTGATAGAATTGATATGAAACATTATTTTATACAACAAAAGCATCTTCCCCGATTGACACTTTTTTTTGCCGGTTGGGGAATGGATGAATGTCCTTTCATGGATTATTGCCCCGAAAATAGCGATCTGTTGGTTTGTTATGATTATCGTTCGCTGGATTTTGATTTCACGTTGTTGCAGGGTTATCAGGAGATTCGCCTGATAGCCTGGTCTATGGGAGTATGGGCCGCGTCTATGGTATTGCAGGATATGGACTTGCCTATTTGTGAGCGTGTTGCTTTGAATGGCACGGTAACTCCTGTCGATGATTTGAAAGGTATTCCGCAGCAAGTTTTTGAAGGAACACTGGAAGGCTTGAATGAGGTTGCGCTGGAAAAGTTTATCCGCAGGATGTGTTTGAAAAAGGAGAATCTGGAAACATTCTTGTCGAAACGTCCGCAACGTGCGGTAGAGGAACTGCAAGAAGAGCTTCGGAGGATTGGAGAACAGGTAAAATCTTGCGCTGTTCCCAGTTTTGCATGGGAACGGGCTGTTATAGGCAAGAATGATTTGATTTTTACGGCGGTCAACCAAAGAAATGCATGGACAGGGACGGAAGTGGCAGAGTATGATATTCCTCATTATTCAGAAGAAATAATGAGAGATTTGCTATGCCCGTCTGTTATTTAAAACAAAAACGTATGATTAATAAGCAATTGATAACCCGTCGCTTTTCCCGCGCTGTAGAGAGTTATAACCGTGAGGCGGTGGCACAAAAGCAGATAGCATACCGCATGAGTGATATGCTAAATCATTATTTGCCCCGTCCGTGCGGCCGGATATTGGAAATTGGTAGCGGGACGGGCTTTCTTACCCGCAGGTTGATGGAAACCCTCCATCCTGAAAAACTGGTGTTGAATGATATTTGTCAGGAGATGAGTTCTTGTTTCACCGATTTGTTGGGAAGCGGGCAGGCTACCTTTCTGGCAGGGGATGCCGAGTCCCTTCCTTTTCCAAAAGGACAGGATTTGATTGTATCATGCTCGGCATTACAGTGGTTTGTTTCTCCCGAGCTGTTTTTTGAACGTTGTAATACTTTGTTGAAGCAGAAAGGATATTTTGCTTTTACTACGTTCGGCAGGGATAATCTGAAAGAAGTTGCATCGGTTACCGGCAGCGGTCTTCACTATCGTTCTTTAGAGGAATTAGAAGAAGCGCTGCGCATACACTATGAGATCGTGAAGGCTCATGAGGAACGTATCTGTCTGACTTTCGGTACTCCGCTCGAAGTGCTTTATCACTTGAAACACACCGGGGTGGCTGCTGTCAGGCAACAAGCGTGGACTAAAAGGGATTTGCAGGATTTCTGTGATAAGTATGCCCGTTTGTTCAGTGATGGTCGTTCGGTGACTTTGACTTATCATCCTATTTATATTATTGCAAAGAAAAGACAATAGAAATAAAAAGAATCATGAAACAGAATGTATTTTTCGTAAGTGGTATTGATACAAATATTGGTAAAAGTTATGCCACGGCCTATCTGGCACATCTTTGGAACAAACAAGGATGTCGTACTATTACTCAAAAATTCATACAGACAGGAAATCCGGAAGGTTATTCGGAGGATATTGAGTTGCATCGTCGTCTGATGGGGATGGAGTATTTGCCTGAGGATGAGCAGGGACTTACCAAACCTGAAATATTTTCTTATCCGGCTTCTCCCCATTTGGCTTCACGAATAGATAACCGCGCCATTGATTTTGATAAAATAAAGCATGCCACGGAGGTGCTGAGTGAGCGCTATGATGCTGTTTTAGTAGAAGGAGCCGGGGGGCTGATGGTGCCGTTGACAGAAGATAATCTGACTATAGACTATGTTCAGGAATCGGGTTATCCCTTAGTTTTTGTTACTTCGGGACGATTGGGAAGTATCAACCATACATTATTGAGTTTTGAGGCTATAGAACGGAGAGGGATAAAGCTTCATACAGTGATGTACAATCTGTTTCCCGAAGGAGAGGATAAAATCATTCAAGCAGATACAGAAACTTATATTTGTCGTTATATAGAGAAGCATTTCCCGGATACAGCATTTGTGAAGGTACCTTGCTTGTAATTCATCTTTCTTGTTTATGATGTGTTTACCTGATAAAAAGAGGTTGTTCTACATCTGACGACCTCTTTTTATTAGTTGTATCCATAATTTTCCGCTTAAGTTATAGTATGATTTTTACTTTGTGGAGTAGTTTTGGCCGTGTAATGAGTTATTTCTCCTGTTCTGCATTGTACAAGGCGATATATCCGCGTTCTTCTGTACGGATGCGGACGGCATTCAAATGCGTCCTTGACATGTTTTGCCAATGCCTTTTACATTGCAATAGGAAAGCCATTCGATTTTGGCTTCGAGCAATGCTTCTTTTACGTCCTCGAATTGGGTCTTACAGATAATAGCTTCAATTTTTTTATTGTTGTATTTGTATTTTGTATATAATGTAATCTTTTTACCTTCTAAAAAACTAATACTTTGTTGTTATCCTTGTCTGGTTATGCTCTTTATGATTAAAAACTTAGCCCGAAAACGAAATAAGCCCCTTCAGTGCGTGGGTTTACGGTGACTTTTGCAAAAGCTGGAACGGAGAATGAATCGGTGATTTTTATTTCCTTGGCGGCTCCCATGCTGATGTCGCATACGGTGAAACCGTTGGAACCGTTGCATACAGGGGCTTCGGAATAGTTGTAAAAGTCTGTGCCCCACGGAGTCGCTCCTATTTCCGCTGTCCATTCCAGCCCTGCCAGTGTGAAAGGTACGGTAGCCGAAATATAGGACGAATAGGCTCTGTTTCCTCCGTTATTCACTCCGTCGGTTCCGGCGAAATTGGTATACCAGTTCAAGGCCAGCGGTCCGAAGTCATAACCTATTTGTGCCTCGAAGGTATGGTTGGTATTGTGTGAGCCGTAATGAAAATACCCCGGTCCTCCATTGAACCAGTAATCTGTGACGGAGATACTGAAACCTCCTGTGGCGTAGCCTAATGTGAGGTCAATCTCTTTTGTATCTTCTTTTTCGATACCTGCTGTTCCCCATGCAGACAATGAGAACCCTTTGTAAGAAACTGACAACGTGGGTTGGATACTGACACCTCCTAAATCCTGGCCACGCCAGATGTATCCGCTTACGAGATCGGCTCCTGCGCTGGCTTCCACTTTGTCCTGCGCCATGCCCATTGCCGGAACAGCTATTGCCAAGGCCGACAGAAATGTTGTTTTTCTAAAACTCTTTTTCATTGCTTTTTACCTTTTTAATCCATAATAGTGAGTTTGTTATATCTCGTATGTATTTGTTTTTCTTGTAATGGCTTGTGCTTGTTATGTGATAATACTTCAACGAATTCTATATTGGTTCGTTCGGGAAAAAGCGGATGATTCTCCAGTTTCGGACCTATTGCCGGCAAATTTACATCTTTTATATCATCTATGAAAACCACTAAATATGGATTTCACATACAAACAAATGTTCTTTTGTATTCTTTTCCATCTACTGTGATTGTTTTTGCCAACATTTTGCCGTCCGGGGTATTTATTTGTCTGGAGTTGGCAAGCAGGGGAAGATCCATGTCCACTGTTACTTCTTCTACCAGCTCGTTCTCCGTATGCAGTTTTAGGACATAAGGTGCTTTAGGGTGTTTACGTATATATAGTCATTACCTGCTCCCTGCATCTTTGTGAACGTGATTGTTGTTGCCATTTTGTCTATAATTTCTTCTGTTATTATTTCCTTTTGTCTTAATTTAGTGCAAATATATATCTTGTTGATGCTTTATAAATTTGAGCCTATATTCTGTTATGGAACATATAGTTTAGGTAATATTTTGTTGGTTATTCAGTGTCGTATAATTGGTATCATATATAATTAAGGTGGATGATTGATGTAACAAGATGATAATATATTATCTCATTTTTATATTATTTTGTTACCTTTGCATCCTGTTGGATAAAAAAGAGATTTGTAATGCAGAATATTATTGCGATAGAAAATGGTGTGACCCGCCATCCGCTGTACCGGATGAAGGAACCGGTGAATATGACACTTGCCGCCGGAGAACATATAGCTGTTGTGGGGAGAAACGGGGCAGGAAAAAGTATATTGGTAGATACGATTACAGGCCGGTGGCCGTTGTTGATGAACGAAGTGAAGTATGATTTCTCTCCTTCTCCTTCGAAGATGGCATACGAGAATATAAAGTATATTGCTTTCCGTGATTCATATGGAGATTCCGATGGAAATTACTATTATCAGCAACGATGGAATGCCCATGATTTGGATGAAACCCCACTGGTACGTGATTTGTTGCCCGAAGCGACCGATTCAGGTCTGAAAAAGGCTTTGTATGAACTGTTTGGCATAGAGAGGATGCTGGATAAACATATTATTTTGCTTTCCAGTGGTGAGTTACGTAAGTTTCAACTGACAAAGACTTTGCTGAGTAATCCGCGTGTACTGATTATGGATAATCCCTTTATCGGACTGGATGCGAAGACGAGAGACCTGCTTCATACATTGTTGGGCGAACTGACTAAAGTAACCCATTTGCAGGTAATCCTTATCTTGTCTAAGTCCGATGATATTCCTGCTTTTATTACTCATGTTATTCCTGTGGAAGACAGGGTGTGTGGTAAAAAGATAACTTTGCAGGAATATTTGGCGGTCCGTAAGCCGATACCGGAACGGATACTTTCCGAAGAAAAGGAGGCACGGATTCTGAATTTGCCTTACGGCGGTGATTTGTATCACACCGAGCACGTAGTCGATTTGAACAAGGTAAGCATCCGTTATGGCGAGCGTACCATTTTGAAAGATTTGGACTGGACAGTGAAATGTGGCGAGAAATGGGCTTTGAGTGGAGAGAACGGTTCAGGAAAGTCTACGTTGTTGAGTTTGGTCTGTGCGGATAATCCGCAGAGCTATGCTTGTGATATTACCTTGTTCGGCAGAAAACGCGGTTCCGGAGAAAGTATTTGGGAGATAAAGAAGCATATAGGATATGTCAGTCCTGAGATGCATCGCGCTTATCTGAAGAACCTTCCTGCCATAGATATTGTGGCAAGCGGACTACATGATTCTGTGGGGTTGTACAAACGTCCGCGTCCCGAGCAGATGGCGGCTTGTGAATGGTGGATGGATATTTTTGGTATTGCAGATTTGAAAGACCGGAATTTCTTGCAGTTGTCCAGTGGCGAGCAGCGTCTGGTGTTGTTGGCCCGTGCTTTTGTGAAGGATCCTGAGTTGCTTATTTTGGACGAGCCTTTGCATGGGTTGGACTTGTACAACCGCCGGTTGGTGAAAGATGTGATAGAAACTTTCTGTCGTCGTAAGGACAAGACCATGATTATGGTGACACATTATCAGGAAGAGTTGCCCGCATGTATAACTAACTTTCTTTTCTTGAAGCGGAATTAAAAGTTCTTTTTCTAAAGGTACGTTCCGGGCAGACGGAAGACGACAGGTTAAACGATAGTGCCCTGTCGCTTTCCGGACAAGCTGGGATGTTGGGCTGAGTACAAATAATCCTACTGTTCGTTTCATAAATATAGCATTGAAATTTTTAAAAGAAAACGAATCATGGAAAACACATTAAAAAAGCCTATGACAGGCATTATTCCTCCTTTAGTGACTCCGTTACTGGATAATGACAAACTGGATATTGATGGTTTGGAAAGGTTGATAGAACGATTGATAAAAGGAGGAGTGCACGGATTATTTATACTGGGTACCACCGGAGAAGCGCAGAGTATCAGTTACCGGCTTCGCCATGAAATGATAAAGGAAACTTGCCGTATCAATGCCGGAAGACTTCCGGTTCTGGTTTGTATTTCCGATACTTCAATTGTAGAAAGTATTCATCTGGCACATGTAGGGGCCGAGTGTGGTGCTTCAGCCGTAGTTTCCGCTCCCCCTTACTACTTTGCTCCGGGACAGCCTGAACTGGCCGAATTTTATGAGGACCTGATTCCTCAGTTGCCGTTACCTATCTTCTTGTACAATATGCCGTCGCACACGAAAGTGAATTTTGCTCCGGCTACTATTCAACGCATTGCCCGTAATCCTCAGGTGGTGGGATTCAAGGATAGTTCGGCTAATGCCGTTTATTTCCAGTCCGTGATGTATGCCATGAAGGACAGACAGGATTTCGCCATGTTGGTGGGACCGGAGGAAATTACGGCAGAGTGTGTGTTGCTGGGTGGACATGGGGGGATCAACGGAGGTGCCAATATGTTCCCGGAATTATATGTAGATCTTTATCATGCTGCGGTAGCGCGTGACATGGAAACCGTAAGTCGGCTGCAACCCTTGGTGATGCAAATCAGTAGCAGTATTTATACCGTGGGGCAGCATGGCTCCAGTTATTTGAAAGGATTGAAATGCGCGTTGTCTTTATTGGGTGTTTGTGATGATTTTGTTGCGGCTCCTTTCCATCGCTTCAATGTTCCGGAACGCGAGAAGATACGCAAGGCGTTGGAGGCACTCCCTTTTTGTCCGGAATTGAAACCTTAAATGCTCGGTCTGTATGCATATCATTGATATAATCGTCTTTTTGTTGTTTACCGGCGGAGTCGTGGCCTTCGGTTGTTCTTTCTTTAAGAAGAAAGGTACCTCCGAGGAGTTCACTTCTGCCGGAAGAAGTTTGCCCGGCTGGGTGGTGGGGATGTCCATTTTCGCCACGTATGTCAGCAGTATCAGTTATCTGGGATATCCGGGAAAGGCCTTTTCGGGAGATTGGAATGCATTTGTATTCAGTCTTTCTATTCCTATCGCCTCTTATTTTGCGGCTCGTTACTTTGTGCCTTTTTACCGGAGTCAGGACAGCATATCGGCTTATAGCTTTTTGGAAAACCGTTTCGGTCCTTGGGCACGTATATATGCTTCGTCCTGCTATCTGCTCACCCAGATAGCACGTACAGGGTCTATCCTGTATTTGTTGGCGTTGCCCATGAATGTATTGTTGGGATGGCATATCCAGACCATTATTGTTGTAACCAGTGTGGCTATTGTGCTTTATTCCATGTTGGGTGGCATGAAGGCTGTCATTTGGACAGAGGCCATACAGGGAATTATTCTGATCGGAGGTGCGTTGGTATGTATGTTTATTTTGCTTTTTGATATGCCCGGAGGTCCGGTGCAGACTTTCTCCATCGCCATGGAAGATGGTAAATTCAGCTTGGGAAGCTTTGGAAGCAGTTTAAGTGAGTCCACTTTTTGGGTGTGTCTGATTTATGGTATATTTACTAATTTGCAGAACTATGGTATAGACCAGAGTTATGTGCAACGTTATCATACGGCGAAGAATGAGAAGGAGGCTAAATTTTCGGCCTTGTTCGGAGGATATTTGTTTATTCCCGTTTCGGCCGTTTTCTTTATGATAGGAACCGGGCTGTATGCGTTCTATAAAGTGCATCCGGGGATCTTGCCCGACGGGGTGGGGGCGGATTATGTCTTTCCGTTTTTTATAGTCAATGAGTTGCCGGTGGGGTTGACAGGCCTGCTGATTGCTTCTATCTTTGCCGCAGGTATGAGTACCATTGCGACCAGTGTCACTAGTTCGTCTACCATCATTCTGACGGATTATTATCAGCGGTTCCGCAAACATGCCGGAAACAGGGAGCGGATGTTGGTGCTGAAACTCTCCAGTGTAGGAGTGGGAGTGGCAGGGATTCTGGTGGCTTTTGCCTTTATGAGTGTGCAAAGTGCGCTGGATGCCTGGTGGGCGTTGGCGTCTATTTTCAGCGGAGGCATGTTGGGACTGTTTCTATTGGGGTATATTTCGAGGAAGGCACGTAATTTTGATGCGGTACTGGGAGTCGTTTGTGGAGTAATTCTGGTTTGTTGGATTGTGATATCCCCCTTTGTACATGCCAATCTGGCTATCGTGTTCGGGACGTTGCTGATATTTTTGGTGGGATTCCTGAGTGCTAATCTGCTTAATAAGAGAAGGTGTAAGTAGAATAACTTAATTTTATAAAACTCAACTTTATAGAAAAGAATTTTTCATCTGAAACTTGACATTCTTCATTGACAATAAGAAGGCCGTATCACTTTTGAGTAATGATACGGCTTTTCTGTATTTGTCGGTTACAATCTGTAACCTTTAGAATGTTCATTTTGGTTTTGATTCACTCTCCGGTTTATTAATCGTTTCATCGTTCTCCTTATCAGATAAATCTTTTCAGCTCATTGACCCTGTTTAATGCGGCATTGAAATCTTCCACCAGTTCTTTCATCACTTCGTCTACCGTCTGTAATTTATGTATGCATGATGCGACTTGTCCTATTTCCAGTTCACCTTCGAATAAATCTCCTTCAAAGATTCCCTTTTTGGCACGTCCTTTTCCTAACAAAGTGCGTAGTTCATCCGTTGTTGCGCCACGGCTTTCCGCTTCTTCTACTTGTTTGAAGAAATCATTCTTGACCAACCGGACGGGAGAGAGCTGTTTCAATGTCAGTTGGGTATCTCCTTCATTCAGTCGCAGACACCGGTCTTTGAATGTGAAATGAGCAGAACTCTCTTCGGTTAATGCAAAGCGCGTGCCTATTTGTACCCCGTCGGCCCCCAATGCCATAGCAGCCAGTATGCTTTCTCCCGATCCGATACCTCCGGCAGCTATCAACGGCACGGTGGTGATCTGTCTGACGGCTGGAATAAGACATAGGGTGGTCGTTTCTTCCCGTCCGTTATGTCCTCCTGCTTCGAATCCTTCGGCTACGATGGCGTCTACACCTGCTTCTTCACATTTGGCGGCAAACTTGGTGCTTGCCACTACATGGGCCACAATGATTCCATGCTCATGCAGGTGTTCTGTCCAGGTCTTTGGATTTCCGGCAGAGGTGAAGACGATTTTCACACCCTCTTCTATTACCATATTGATAAGGATGTCTATTTCGGGATACATCAGCGGAATGTTTACTCCGAAAGGTTTGTCTGTCGCCGCTTTGCATTTCTGTATGTGTTCGCGTAAGGTCTCGGGATGCATGGAGCCTGCTCCTATCAGTCCCAGTCCTCCGGCGTTACTTACTGCGGAGGCTAGTCGCCAACCGCTACACCATACCATTCCTCCCTGTATGATGGGATACTTTATTCCAAAAAGATTGCAAATTCTGTTCATATGTAATAATTTAATAATTTGTCTATTTGCTAATGTACCAATAACTATGTGGGACATAATACAGCCGATTAGCACATTGACGAATTGTTCATTATACAAAACAACTAACTTTTATTGAATGTTTTAGGGAGAAAGTAGTGAAAAAAGGAAAAATTCTTAGAAATTTTAAGGTTTGTAGAACAGAAATGGTCTATCTTTGTTCTCAGAATTAAAATTGTATATTTATAAACGGATAAAAAACATGTTATTACAACTGCTATTTGTACTTGTCGCTATTATTGTAGGTGCCCGTCTGGGAGGTATCGGACTGGGAGTGATGGGAGGTGTGGGCCTTGCCATATTGACCTTTGTTTTCGGACTTCAACCTACCGCTCCCCCTATTGATGTGATGTTGATGATTGTCGCCGTTATCTCTGCCGCCTCTTGTATGCAGGCTGCCGGCGGACTGGACTATATGGTGAAATTAGCAGAACGGTTGTTGCGTCGTAACCCTTCACAAGTGACTATCCTGAGTCCGTTGGTTACTTATCTGTTTACTTTTGTCGCAGGTACGGGGCATGTAGCCTACTCTGTGCTTCCTGTCATAGCCGAGGTGGCTACGGAAACTAAAATTCGTCCTGAGCGTCCTTTAGGCATTGCCGTTATCGCCTCGCAACAGGCTATTACCGCCAGCCCTATCTCTGCCGCTACCGTAGCGTTGCTGGGATTGCTGACAGGATTTGACATCACTCTGTTTGATATTCTGAAGATTACTATTCCCGCTACGTTAATCGGTGTGCTGGTGGGAGCTTTCCTTTCAAAGAAGGTGGGTAAAGAGTTGTTGGAAGATCCCGAATACTTGCGCCGCTTGGAAGCCGGGATGATTGATACAAAACATGTGGAGCTGAACGATGTGAAGAATATGTTTCATGCCCGTATCTCGGTGATAATTTTTATTGCCGCCACGCTGTTGATAGTGTTGTTCGGTTCTATTCCTGCCATGCGTCCTATGTTCAATGGTACGGCTTTGGATATGCCGGCTATTATTGAGATTTTGATGTTGTGTGCGGCGGCTGTTATTCTTTTCATTTCACGTACGGATGGAATTAAAGCTACACAAGGCAGTGTGTTTCCTGCCGGGATGCAGGCGGTAATCGCTATATTTGGTATTGCATGGATGGGAGATACCTTCATTAATGGAAACATTACGGAACTGACAGGCTCTATTGAGGGGATTGTGCGCCAAATGCCCTGGTTGTTCGGTCTGGCATTGTTTGTCATGTCCATTTTGCTTTATAGCCAGGCTGCTACGGTGCGTGCCATTGTGCCGTTAGGAATAGCACTGGGTATTTCTCCGATGATGTTGATTGCTTTGTTCCCTGCTGTCAACGGATATTTCTTTATTCCTAATTATCCTACAGTAGTGGCAGCTATAAATTTTGACCGTACAGGAACAACAGGCATTGGAAAATGGATTCTGAATCATTCGTTCATGATGCCTGGGATGGTGGCCACCATTGTTTCTATTGTGGTAGGTCTGCTGCTGGTACAGGTGTTCTAGAAAGGAAAGGGGGTAGGTGTATTCGGACTTGAAGATGAGTGATCTTCTGCCTGTAACATTTATAATGATTCGATGTATAACATATATATCATCGGCACATCTTCTTCTTTGTGTGAACAAAATTTCCAAATAATTATTATAGTAATAAAACCTAAACTTGAAAAGATTATGAACGGATTAAGAAAACTCAGCCTTATGGCGGCAATGCTGGTATGTACCACATTGGCTGCTGTCGCCCAAAAGCCTAATATCCATATATTGGCTACAGGGGGGACTATTGCCGGAACAGGCGCTTCGGCTACTAAAACAAATTATACTGCCGGGCAGGTGGCTATCAGCACATTGCTGGAAGCGGTTCCCGAAGTGAACAAAATAGCCAATGTGACCGGGGAACAGATTGTAAAAATCGGTTCTCAGGACATGAATGATGCCGTATGGCTGACGTTGGCCAAGCGTATCAACGAGCTTTTCAGCCGTGGAGATGTGGACGGTATCGTGATTACTCACGGGACTGACACGATGGAAGAAACCGCCTTTTTCCTGAACTTGACTGTGAAGAGTGACAAGCCTGTTGTATTGGTAGGAGCCATGCGCCCCTCTACGGCCATGAGTGCGGACGGACCGTTGAACTTGTATAATGCAGTAGTTACTGCCGCCGCCAGGGAATCACGGGGTAAAGGTGTCGTAATTGCCATGAACGGTTTGATTTTGGGAGCCCACGGAGCCATGAAGACCAATACAGTGGATGTACAAACTTTCCAGTCTCCTAACTCCGGTGCGTTGGGATATGTATTGAATGGTAAGGTTTTTTATAATATGGAATCTTTGAAACGCCATACCACCGGTTCCGATTTTGATGTGGCCCACCTTGACAAGCTGCCGAAAGTAGGTATCGTTTACAGTTATTCCAATGTAGAGGCTGATGTTATGATCCCTTTCCTGAATAATGGTTACCAAGGTATTATTCATGCCGGTGTGGGGAATGGCAACATTCATCAGAATTTGTTTCCGATGTTGGAAAAGGCCCGTCAGCAAGGTATTTTGGTAGTGCGTTCCAGCCGTGTTCCTACCGGACCGACCACATTGGATGCCGAGGTGGATGATAATAAATATCAATTCGTGGCTTCACAAGAGTTGAATCCTCAGAAAGCGCGTGTGTTGTTGATGTTGGCATTAACTAAAACAAAAGACTGGAAGAAGATTCAGGAATACTTCAACGTATACTAGTCCATCCGGCACTTTTTCTTTTTATCTCTTTTTCTTTTGCGCGCATAAAAGAAAAAGAGAATACATTATAACCTAAAACTTTGACTTATGAAAAGAATAATGTTAGTATGCCTGACAGCCCTTGCTGTCTCAGGCACTTACCCTTTATATGCCCAATCTTCCGGAAGTGATTTCATGGCCGGTGACAAAAGTCTGTTTGAAGAAGTCACCGGTATCAAGAAGAAAACGGACAAGTTCAATCTCTATCTTAATATGCACGGTGATTTCAATATGAAATGGAACGACTCCGGATTTGATCAGGGCGCATTCGAAATGAAGCAGCTCCGTATCGAAATGAAGGGAGATATCAATGATTGGTTGAGTTACCGTTACCGTCAGCGTCTGAATCGGGGTAACGATGGTTCCGGCAATATAGATAATGTACCTACCAGCATAGATTGGGCAGGAGTAGGCATCAAATTAAATAAGTTCTCATTTTTTGCCGGAAAGCAATGTGTCTCGTATGGTGGTATAGAATTTGATTTGAATCCGATTGATATTTACGAATATAGTGACATGATAGAGCACATGAGTAACTTCATGACCGGTTTGAATGTGGCATACAACTATAATCCTTATCAGCAGATACAATTTCAGGTATTGAACAGTCGGAACGGACCGTCCGAGGAGATGTATGGGGATTTGGAACGTACCAAACTGCCGTTAGTTTATACCTTGAACTGGAACGGAAATTTCCTGGATGTTTTCAAAACCCGTTGGTCTGCCTCTGTTATGAACGAAACGAAGGGCGAAAAGATGTATTATTACGCTTTGGGTAATGAATTTAATTTCAGCCCTAAATGGCATGCCTATTTTGACTGGATGTATTCTCGTGAAGGAGTAGACCGTAAAGGGATTATAACTAACATCGTAGGAACTGATAATCAGGCACACAATGCTTTTAATGCCGAATATATGTCCTATGTGTTGCATGTGAATTATCGTTTTGCCCCAAAGTGGAACTTGTTTGCAAAAGGAATGTATGAAACTGCTTCCGTTTATAAGGCAAGTGATGAAGTGGAAAAAGGGAAATATCGCACGGCATGGGGATATGCAGGAGGTATAGAATTTTATCCGATGGAGAGCAATCTGCACTTCTTCCTGGCATACGTGGGGCGTTCCTATAAATATACCGATCGTGCAAAGGCGTTGGGTGAGGATAATTTCAGTACCCATCGTGTGTCAGTGGGATTCATTTGGCAGATGCCTGTATTCTAGCTCATGCTTTCCTTTTTTGTTTGTTATGAAGAATCGGCAGGCAACTTGTTGCCTGCCTGCTATTTATCATGAAAATGTCTTTCTTTTATCAGAATTAAAGCCGTTACCTTTTCTATCATACACGTCATAAATCAGCCTGGCAACTTTTCATGAATGGGTTACAGAGTTTCCTGACTTTATCTGATTCGGGAATATTTTTCCTGTTTATTGTATGGACCGGAGATTTTTCTTTCCGAAAAACTTATCAATAATCAATGCGATAGCCCCATCGCCCGTCACATTACAAGCAGTACCGAAACTATCCATGGCAATGTAAAGTGCTATCATCAAAGCCTGTTCACTTTCTCCGAATCCCAGCATGGAAGACAGGATCCCCAATGCAGCCATGATGGCTCCTCCCGGTACTCCCGGTGCAGCTACCATCGTGATTCCCAGCATAAAGATGAATCCTGCAAACATGGGGAAATCAAAGGGCATTCCTTGCATAATCATCAGTGCCAGTGCGCAAGCAACAATCTTCAACGTGCTTCCCGACAGATGAATTGTGGCACATAGCGGAATGACAAATCCGGCTATATCCTCCGTGACCCCATTCTTGACAGTCTGTCGCAAAGTCACCGGAATGGTGGCTGCCGATGACTGTGTGCCCAATGCTGTGAAATAGGCAGGCATCATCTTTCCCAGTAGTTTGAACGGATTCCGATGTACAAACAGCGCTGCAATGGTATATTGAAAAACCAATAGGAAGATGTGAAGCAGGAAAATGACTCCGATGATCTTGATAAATACCATCAGAATGTTATATACCTGTCCGGAATGGGTCATATTCAGGAATATACCGAATATATAGATAGGCAGTAGGGGCAGAATCACCGTCTGGATGGTTTTGACTATGATTTCTTTGAAATCGTTACATACGTTTTTCAGCGCTGTACTATCCAGATGTGCGATGCCCAGACCTAGTGTGAAGGCTAAAATCAAGGAAGTCATCACATTCATCACCGGGGGGATGGCTACAGTGAAGAATGGAGAAATATCATGTGCCTCGCTGATTTGTTCTATCGGTGCTCCCGGAGTAATCATGGAAGGGAAAAAAGTCACTCCGGTGAAATAAGACAGGAAACCGGAGAACAACGTGGCGCTGTATGCTACCAATGTCGTTATCACCAGCATCTTTCCTGCCTCCTTACCGATATCGGCAATGGCAGGAGTGACCAGCCCGAGAATAATCAGCGGAATGATGAAACCCAAAAATTCGCTGAAGATTCCGTTGAAAGTCACAAATACTCTGACCAATTCGCCGGGAAGAACGTTTCCGAATCCTATACCCAATGTGATGGCGATGATAATTCGGGCTAATAAGCCGATTTTTAACCTCTTCATGATAATGTGTTATTATTCAAATTGCAAAGATAGAATTATTGAACAAATAACCTATCAAATTGTTAAATATAAAAAGAATAATTTATGGAAAAGGCAGATATAGGATTAATCGGATTAGGTGTGATGGGGCAGAACCTTGCTCTGAATCTTGCCAACAAGGGATGGAAGGTTGTAGTATGGAACCGTACCGTTCCTGGAAAAGAAGAAAATGTAGTGGAACACTTTATAGCCAACCGCGCCAAAGGAAAAGGCATCATAGGCAGTAATGAACTGACAGATTTTGTCGAAGCACTGAAAACTCCGCGTGTCATCCTTTTGATGGTACAGGCGGGTCCCGCTGTCGATGAACTGACGGGCAAGCTGTTTCCTTTGATGGAAAAGGGTGATATCCTCATTGACGGAGGCAACTCTTATTATGAAGATACGGAACGTCGTGTAAAGGAACTTTATGATAAAGGAATGTACTTTGTAGGTTGCGGCATTTCAGGAGGTGAGGAGGGTGCTTTGCATGGAGCGTCCATCATGCCCGGTGGTGCGCAAGAGGCATGGCCAGTCATTCAGCCGATGCTGAAAAGTATTGCGGCAAAAGCTGAGGATGGTACTCCGTGTTGTGAGTGGGTAGGTCCCGGTGGCGCAGGCCACTATGTAAAAATGGTGCATAATGGCATAGAATATGGGGATATGCAGCTGATTGCTGAAACTTATTTCGCCATGAAGCACCTGCTGGCGTTGAAGAATGAACAGATGGCGGATATTTTTGAACAATGGGACAAAGGACGTCTGCATAGTTACCTGATAGAGATTACTTCGGCCATTCTGCGTCATAAAGAAGAAGGAGGCGATTATTTGCTCGATAACATTCTGGATGCTGCAGGACAAAAAGGAACGGGTCGCTGGAGTGTCATTAACTCCCTACAACTAAATACACCACTGGACGTGATTGCCGAGGCGGTTTTTGCCCGTAATCTGTCGGCAGAGAAGAACTTGCGCGTGCTGATGTCCAAACATTATATGCATGTGGAGAATCATCCGGTATATAATTATCAGGATACGGTGATCGGATTGGAAAGTACCTTATATGTGGCTCGTCTGATAGGCTATGCGCAAGGGTTTGCTCTGATGTGCACTGCCAGTGAGCAATATGGCTGGAAGTTGAATCTTTCCACTATCGCGCTGTTGTGGCGCGCCGGATGCATTATTCGTTCTGCTTTTCTGAACGACATTGCCGAGGCCTATCACCGTGCACCGGGATTGTCGCATCTGTTGCTGGACGAGCATTTCGGACGGGAAGTAATGGAAGCCCTGCCCGCGTGGAAGAAATACATCGGTGTCATGTTGAGAGAAGGGTTGCCCGTACCTGTACTTTCCGCAGCGTTGAATTATTTTTTAGGTCTGACCACCAACCATTCCCCAGCCAATATGATTCAAGCGATGCGTGATTATTTCGGAGCTCATACTTTCGAGCGTGTGGACAGTCCACGGGGGGAATTTTTCCACGAACATTGGGAAGACAACTATTGATATGTCGCAACACAAAGCATTATACATTCATTTTTAAAAGAAAGAATCATGAGTTTACCACATAGTTTATTTTTGGTCATCTTCGGTGCATCCGGTGATTTAACCCGGCGCAAACTGATGCCTGCCTTGATAAAGATACATAACGGGAAACGCTTCCCCGAGCATTTTGCCATTATCGGCTGTGCCCGTACTGCATACACGGACGAGACCTATCGTGCCTATCTGAAAGAAGAACTGATAAAATTCGGTTTTCTTACTAAAGAGGAAATGGAAACATTGGACGATTTTCTCTCTACTGTTCATTACCAGTCCATGGACCCAGCTGACGAAACCACTTATTTTCTGTTGAATGACCGTTTGAAGGAGCTTTCGCCTCAATATGAGAATAATGGGAACTATTTGTTCTATCTGGCAACTCCGCCCTTGCTTTATGAATTGATTCCGAAATGTCTGCATGATGCGGGCTTGTTGAAAAAGCCTGGATTAAAGCGTATCATTGTCGAGAAGCCTTTCGGATACGACCTGGCTTCCGCTCAGAAACTAAATAAAATCTATGCCGCTTATTTTAAAGAAGAGGATATCTACCGCATCGATCATTTTTTGGGCAAGGAAACGGTGCAGAATATTATGGTGACCCGTTTTGGAAGTACTATTTACGAACCGATATGGAACCGTAACTATATAGATTATGTAGAAATCACTGCGGTGGAAAATATGGGTATAGGTACTCGCGGAGGATATTATGACGGGGCGGGAGCTCTGCGCGATATGGTACAGAACCATTTGATGCAGTTGCTTGCTATTACTGCCATGGAACCACCGGCCAAGTTTGACAAGAATGGTTTCCGTAACGAGGTGATCAAGGTCTACCAATCCCTTCGTCCGCTGACTGATAAGTATATCCGTGATAATGTTATCCGCGGACAATATATTGCTGGTGATGACCGTATCGGTTATCGTGAAGAAAAGAATGTTCGTCCTGATTCCCGTACAGATACCTACGTGGCGATGTGTCTGTATGTGGATAACTGGCGTTGGCAGGGAGTGCCTTTTTATATCCGTACCGGAAAGCAGATGCCTACCAAGGTGACCGAAATTGTGGTTCATTTCAAACCTGCTCCTATGCAGATGTTCCAAATGAAGGAAGGCTTTTACAAAGGTGAGGAACTGATTATCCGTATTCAACCCGACGAGGGAATTCTTCAGCGCATAGCCATGAAAGAACCTGGTGCCGGTTTCTATATGGGAACCATGGAGATGGACTTCAGCTATGACCAGCACGATCAGGAAACGGGGGATGCGTATGTACGCCTGTTGGAAGACAGTCTGGTGGGTGATCCTACACTTTTTACCCGTTCCGATGCTGTGGACGAGAGCTGGACTTACTTTGATAAGATTCTGGATTATTGGAAGAAGCATCCCGAAACTCCTCTTTATGGGTATCCTGCAGGAACATGGGGACCGAAAGAAGCGGATGTATTGATCAACCGCAGTCATTCCGAATGGACAAACCCGTGCAAGAATCTGACACATTCCAATTTATACTGTAAATTGTAAGTCGTCATCTGTGGATAGTAAATTTAAAACAGCAAACTCTAAGTAATAAATAGTGAATAAGATGATTGACCATAACTTTTATGCGTCGCCTGTACAAGCGTCGCAAACCTTGATAACTCATATATTGGAAGCGATGGATAAAGAGCTTGAACGGCCTTTTACCATTGCTCTTTCCGGAGGGACTACTCCTGCCACACTTTTTGAGGTTTGGGAGCGTGAATATGCCGCATATACCCCTTGGTCCCGTATTTATTTCTATTGGGTAGACGAGCGTTGTGTGCCACCTGGCGATGATCAGAGCAACTTTGGCTTGGCCTATCGTCTGTTGTTTAGTAAGGTAGGTATTCCTGCCAGTCATTGCTACCGTATTGTGGGTGAGGACGCTCCCGAAGAAGAAGCCAAACAGTATTCTTCCATAGTCAAGACCACCGTTCCGACCGTGGACGGTGTGCCTGTTTTTGATTTTGTATTATTAGGGATAGGAGAGGACGGGCATACATCATCCATTTTCCCCGACCATCAGGAACTTCTTACCGCCGGGGAACCGTATGAGGTGTCCGTCAATCCTTATAATAAAACAGTGCGTATATGCATGACGGGACGTCCCTTGATAGAAGCCCGGCATACCTGTTTTCTAGTGACGGGCGAGAACAAATGCAGTATTTTGAAAGAAATCCTTGATAAAAACAAGGAAGGGGTCTATCCGGCATCTTATATTTGGCATCATGCACGTAATCCGCAACTGTATGCATCACTTGTATCATAATATTTCTTTTAGATGAAGAGTTTAAACGAAAATAACTTTCTAGATGGGAAATGAATCAACTATGGATGCTATGTCTCCTATAGATATAAAAAAAGGAGCAACGCCTTGCTCCAACCTTTGTTAACCTTAAATCTAATACTATGAAAAACACAATGCAAAGGTACGGATATTTCGGAAATTTGCAAGATATTCTCTTCATTTTATAGGTTGAAACAATGTTATTTAACATAGAAAGGCATCCTGTTTACAGCTATTTGCAAAACAGGATGCCTTCACTATAATCCATTAAGACTCTTTAATAAGCGTGTCCGTCTTGTTCCAGTTCCTTTGCTGTAATGGGCTTGCGGTCTATGGCACGCCAAGCATAAATAATATAGGCCAGAACGAAAGGTACCAGAATGGAAACGTATGCCATGGTGCGCAGGGTAAATTCGCTGGAGCAACTGTTTGCCAAGGTCAGCGAACTTTGTAGATCGGCTGTGGACGGGTAATAAGCCGTATTATTATATCCCGCACAAAGCAATAAAGCTAATACAGTCAATACAACTCCTATTCCGGTAAACCAGATACCATTGGTCGCAGTCTTGCTGAAGACAGCCCTTCCGATACCCCAAAGTACCCCGACAACGCCTGATAGGAACAATACCAGCAATAGAGGCATATCCATCAGATTGATGAAATACTTGTAAGGTTCCATATAAACTTCTTTTGTCTCGGGATTTACAGCGAAACCATCAGCCAATAAAGTACGGATAACAAATGCCAGAAATAGAATAAGGAAAGGAATAGCATCTGTTATAAGCTGACGGCGGCAGCGGGGGATTAAGTCTTTATCCCGGATGTTATTGATAAAATAAAGATTGCCCAAAAGGCGGGCCAGGAAGAATACGGCAAATCCCAAGACCAGATTCCAAGGATTGGTCAGCGCATCCAGTCCGTGCCATCCGTTTGCCCAACTGCTGATGACAGGCATCAGCTCATTACCCATGTTTCCTTTATTAACCAGGAAATTGGAGCCGGTAAAGAATGTGGCTACCGCACCTCCCAGCAATAGAGGCCCTACAATACCATTTATAACCAGAAACCATTGGTAAGTATGTTTGCCCAGCAGATTGCCCAGCTTGGACTGGAACTCGTATGAAACAGCTTGCAATACGAAACTGAAAAGAATAATCATCCACAACCAGTAAGCACCGCCAAAGCTGGTACTGTAGAACAGCGGGAAAGAAGCGAAGAAGGCGCCGCCGAAAGTGACAAGGGTGGTAAAAGTAAACTCCCACTTGCGTCCTGTGGAGTTTACCAGCAAGGCACGTTCTTCGTCATTGCGTCCCAGCGTGAACAGCAAAGAGTTGCCACCCTGCACAAAGAGTAGGAACACCAACAAAGCACCCAGTAACGATACTAGGAACCACCAATAATTTTGTAGAAATATATAGTCCATAATATTCTAAATTAAAAATTGAGAATTGAATATTGAAAAATAGAATTAGAGAAACTTGAACTAAAAAAAGAATGACTTGATGGCGGAATTAATCTCCTGTATGTAGCCCATTTATTGCGCAGCCTGAATTATTTCCACCTGTTTCATTTATTCCTTAATTCTTAATTCCCTCCGGTCCTTTCTTGATGGCCTTCAGCATGATACCTATTTCAGCAAAGAGCAGAACGGTAAACAATAGAAGGAAGATAAAGAAAGTAAGCTGTACGGAACCTGTCTGCAATTTGGAGATGGCTGCTCCTATAGGCAACATATCCTGTATAGCCCATGGCTGGCGCCCCACTTCGGCTACCACCCAGCCTGCCTGACTGCCGATATAGGCTAGTGGAATAGTCCACAAAGCCACCCGTTGCAACCATCGCATATCAGCCAGTTTCTCTTTTTTCGATACAATCAGTACTATAATAAAGAACAGGATGAAATAACCTCCCAGCCCCACCATGATCCGGAATGACCAGAAAGTAAGTCCTACATTAGGAACCAGATGGGCAGGATCCTTGATATATCCGTAACCAAAATATTTTACGTTTTCGTCCAATGTCTTGCGAGCTGCTGCGGCACTTGCTTCGTCACCTGCCTTATGCGCTTTGCGGAATGCATCCAGGGCGGCGATGGCAATCTGTCCGCGTTTAATTTTCTCTTCGGCCGATAAAGCCGTTGTACCGTCGGGCATCTGATAACCACCTTCCAGCAGATTGTTGATACCCGGTACATAACCGTCTATGTCGTGAGTGGCAAGGATAGAAAGCATTTTGGGGATTTTCAAATCGCCTGCAATGGTGAAGGGTACTCCGTTTCCGCCATCATGCAATCCTTCAGCGGCAGCCATTTTCATAGGTTGCACTTTGGCTACCTGTACTCCCGAAATATCCCCCGTCCATGCAGTGACGAGAGAGGCGAACAAACCTACGGCGGCAGCAACTTTAATACTGCTCAGAGCGAACTCCTTCTGACGGTTGCGCAGTAAATACCAGCAACTTATTCCTACTACAAAAACGGCTCCCAGTATCCAGCTGCTTAACACTGTGTGGAAGAACTTGGCGATAGCCATGGGAGAGAGGGCGACAGCTGCAAAGTCCACCATTTCATTTCTTACTGTTTCGGGATTGAAAGCCATCCCTACGGGGTATTGCATCCAGGCATTGGCGACCAGAATCCACCAAGCGGAGATCGTTGCTCCCAGTCCGGTGAGCCAGGTGGATGCCAGATGGAAACGCTTGCTCACTTTGTTCCAGCCGAAGAACATGACGGCAATGAAAGTGGCTTCCATAAAAAATGCCAGGATTCCTTCGATAGCCAGTGGGGCTCCGAAGATATCGCCCACAAACCAGGAATAGTTACTCCAGTTAGTTCCGAACTCGAATTCCAGAATCAGACCGGTGGCAACACCTACGGCGAAATTGATTCCAAACAGTTTCATCCAGAATTTAGCTGTGTTCTTCCAGAATTCCTTACCTGTTGTTACATAAAAGGTCTCCATGAGCCCCATTATCACAGCTAATCCCAAAGTGAGAGGTACGAAAAGCCAGTGATACATGGCCGTTAGAGCGAACTGTGCTCTTGACCAGTCAATTAATGAAGTGTCAATGTTTTCAAACATAACTTTCTGATTTATTTAAATGTTTATGGATTTGCCCGTTCTATTAACTCCTCACCTACATACTGTTGCTTCTCTTCCGTTGTCTTCCCGCCAAGGAAGGAGGGAAAGAAGAAAAGTTTTAGAATAAAGAACATGATGAATAGTTTGATAAGAATAATCGTCCAAAGGGTACGTCCCAAGGTCATCTCGCGAAAGCCGTCGCGATAGAATATCCAGATGCGTGTCAACAAAGAATCATTCATAAATTTATCTTAAAGTTGTAATAATTACAAAGAAAAACACTTTATCGGTAAAAAGCAAGTTTTTGTCCATAGAAATATTCCACAAATCTATATTTATTGCTAAAAAAATCACAGTCCTCTACTTTTGTACAAACAAATTAAATAGTAAAAAGGATGAGACAACGAGTAGTATATTTCGTAATGATTTGGGTCGCGGTCACTTCGGTTTCCGCGCAAGAGGCCAAAAAGTGGACGCTGGACGACTGTATTGACTATGCATTGGAGAAAAATATCCAATTGCAGCAGGACAAAATCTCACTGGAAGAGAGTTCTGTAGACGTGAAAACCGCCAAAGCCGCACTATTTCCCAGTCTGTCGTTCAGTACAGGACAGAATGTGACGAACCGTCCGTATCAGGAAACCAGTAACACGGTAAGCGGAACGGAAATCATCAGTAGTGACAGTAAAACCACTTATAATGGAAACTATGGTCTGAATGCACAATGGACATTGTGGAATGGTAACAAACGGTTGAATGCCATCAAACAAAAGAAGACGAGTCAGCAGATTGCAGGGCTTACCGTAGCCGAAACAGAAAACTCTTTGCAAGAGCAGATTGCACAAATATTCATCCAGATACTTTATGCCGACGAGTCGGTGAAAATTAACCAGAACACCTTACAGGTGAGCCAAGCTACATACGACAGGGGCAAAGAACTCTTTCATAAAGGAAGTATTTCAAAAGCCGATTTGGCACAATTGGAATCACAGGTAGGCAGTGACAAATATCAGTTGGTGATCTCCGAAAGTTCCTTGCGTGACTATAAATTGCAGTTGAAGCAGTTGTTGGAGCTGGATGGTACGGAAGAAATGGATTTGGTTCTTCCCGAATTCGCCGATGAACATGTTTTGCAACCGTTACCTGCTCAGGAGGATGTTTATCAGCAGGCTTTGGCATCACGTCCGGAAATTCAAAGCAGCAAGTTGAGCATAGAGAATTCCAAATTGGACATATCAGTGGCTAAAGCCGGCTATCTCCCTACCATCAGTCTGAGTGCATCTACGGGGAGTATGACAAACAGTGCCAGTGATAATAGCTGGAGCAAACAAATGAAATATGGCTGGAATAATATGATAGGATTGAATATAAACATTCCGATTTTTGATAATCGCCAGAACAAAAGTGCTGTGCAGAAGGCACGTTTGCAATATGATAGTAGTCTACTCGATTTGATAAACAAGCAAAAGGAACTCTATAAGAATATAGAAAGTCTGTGGTTGGACGCTACTAATGCTCAAGAGCAATATGCGGCGGCTGAGAGTAAGCTGAAAAGTAGCCAGGCCAGTTATGAGATGGTCAGCGAGCAATTCAACTTGGGAATGAAGAATACCGTAGAGTTGCTTACCGAGAAAAATAACCTGCTCAGTGCACAGCAGCAACGTATTCAGGCCAAGTATATGGCTATCTTGGATCGGACTCTACTGAACTTCTATGCAGGTCAGGATATAAAATTATAATCATAACGCTATACATATTATATTATGGAAAAGAAGAAAATGATTCTTACTACAGCGGTAGCCGTAGTGGTCGTGGCAGGCGGTTACTGGATGCTTGGCGGACCGGAGGGAAAAAGTACGGTCGATTTCGCAACGGAAACCGTAACGAAAGGTAATGTCAGCAATTTCATTACTGCTACCGGGACCATAGAGCCGGTGACAGAGGTGGAAGTGGGTACGCAGGTATCTGGTATTATTGACAAGATTTATGTGGATTACAATTCTGTGGTAAAGAAAGGAGAATTGATAGCCGAGATGGATAAAGTGACACTGCAAAGTGAACTTCAGTCGGCAAAGGCCACTTATGACGGCAATGAGGCCGAGTACGATTACCAAAAGAAATTATATGACCGCAACCGTAAACTGCACGAGAAGCAATTAATCAGCGATATGGACTATGAAGAAACGGTTTATAATTTCCAACGTGCCCAAAGTGCATTGGAGCAAAGCAAGGCGGCTCTGGCAAAGGCTGAGCGTAACCTGTCATACGCAACCATCACCTCGCCTATCGATGGAGTGGTGACCAGCCGTGATGTGGAAGAAGGACAGACCGTAGCATCCGGTTTCGAAACTCCGACACTGTTCACCATCGCTGCCGACTTGACCAAGATGCAGGTGGTGGCCGATGTGGATGAAGCCGATATTGCCGGGGTGGAGGAAGGAGCCCGTGTAACCTTTACCGTGGATGCTTATCCCGACGATGTGTTCGAAGGAGTAGTCAGACAGGTTCGTTTGGGAAGTACGAACAGCACGAGCAGCAGCTCTTCAACAACCACCAGTACCATTGTAGTTACTTATGAGGTAGTGATAACAGCTGATAATCCCTATTTGAAACTGAAACCGCGTCTTACCGCCAACGCTACCATTTATACATTGACCAAGGATAATGTGTTGACCGTTCCCAACAAGGCTTTGCGCTTTACTCCCAACAAAGACATAGTGGGAGGTCGTAAGATAAACGATTGTCAGAGCAGTCATAAAGTGTGGACACTGGATAACAATACCTTTACCGCCCATCCTGTGAAAATAGGTATTACTGATGGCAGCAAGACAGAGATTGTGAGTGGCATCACTGAAAATACGCCGGTAGTGACAGAAACGGTAGTGAAAGGTGCTATGCCTGGAATGGAAGAGCCGTCTGCCGGAGAAGGTGAGAGAAGTCCGTTCATGCCAGGCCCTCCGGGAAGCAATAAGAAAAAGAACAAGTAATAAAAGGTAATGCTTCCGTTTACATTGAAAGAATAAATCATATGAAAAAGATAATCGAATTACAAAATATAAAACGGAACTTCCAGGTAGGCGATGAAACCGTCCACGCTCTGCGTGGCATCTCTTTTACCATTTATGAAGGAGAGTTTGTCACTATCATGGGTACTTCTGGTTCCGGCAAGTCCACTCTGCTGAATACTTTGGGATGTCTTGATACCCCTACCAGTGGTGAATACCTGTTGGATGGTGTGTCCGTGCGTACCATGAGCAAACCTCAGCGGGCTGTGTTGCGCAACCGTAAAATAGGTTTTGTATTTCAGAACTATAATCTGTTGCCTAAGACGACTGCCGTAGAGAATGTGGAGTTGCCCTTGATGTATAACTCGTCCGTATCGGCTTCCGAAAGACGGAAACGTGCCATTGAATCACTGATAGCCGTGGGGCTAGGTGACCGTTTGGAACATAAATCCAACCAAATGTCCGGCGGACAGATGCAGCGTGTGGCCATTGCCCGTGCTCTGGTGAATAATCCTGCCGTTATTTTGGCTGATGAAGCGACCGGTAATCTGGATACCCGTACCTCTTTCGAAATTCTGGTACTTTTCCAAAAGTTACACGCCGAAGGCCGTACACTTATTTTTGTCACTCACAATCCCGAAATAGCCCAGTATAGCAGCCGTAATATCCGCTTGCGTGACGGACATGTAGTGGAAGATACCATCAATCCTCAGATACTTTCGGCCGCTGCCGCGCTGGCTGCCTTGCCCAAGAATGATGAGGACTAACCATAAAAAAGAATCATTATGAACGGAACGAATCTATTTAAAATAGCTCTCCGGGCTCTTGCCAACAACAAGCTCCGCGCTTTCCTCACCATGTTGGGGATCATCATCGGTGTGGCATCAGTCATTGCTATGCTTGCCATCGGTCAGGGCTCGAAAAAGAGCATCCAGCAACAAATCTCGGAGATGGGGTCAAACATGATTATGATTCATCCGGGAGCAGAGATGCGTGGAGGGGTCCGCCAAGACCCTTCGGCCATGCAGACACTGAAACTGGAAAATTATGAAAAGTTGAGCGAAGAGTGTACTAATCTCTCCGGCATTAGTCCCAACGTTTCTTCTTCGGGACAACTTGTTGCGGGGGCCAACAACTACCCGTCTTCGGTGAGTGGTGTAAGTATGGATTATCTTACCATACGTCAGCTCACCGTGGAACAGGGGGAGATGTTTACCGAGAATGACATCCGTACGGCAGCCAAGGTTTGTGTTATCGGTAAAACCATTGTCGATAATCTTTTTCCCGACGGATCGGATCCGATAGGGAAAGTGATTCGTTGTAATCAAATTCCTTTCCGGGTAATTGGTGTGCTGAAATCAAAAGGGTATAACTCGATGGGCATGGACCAGGACGATGTGGTACTGGCTCCTTACAGTACGGTGATGAAACGATTGCTGGCACAGACTTACCTAAGTGGAATTTTTGCTTCGGCTCTGACAGAAGATATGACCGATGAGGCTGTAGATGAGATAACGACCATTCTGCGTCGTGAACATAAGCTGAAAGAAACGGATGATGATGACTTTACCATCCGCACCCAGCAGGAGCTGAGTAGTATGCTCAACACTACAACAGACCTGATGACTACCTTGTTGGCTTGTATTGCCGGTATATCTTTGGTGGTCGGTGGTATCGGTATCATGAATATCATGTATGTGTCTGTAACAGAGCGTACTCGTGAAATTGGTTTGCGTATGTCGGTCGGGGCTCGAGGAGTAGATATCCTGAGCCAGTTTCTGATAGAGGCTATCCTGATCAGTATCACGGGGGGGCTGATAGGAGTGATTATCGGTTGTGGAGCCAGTTTTATGATTAAAACGATAGCACATTGGCCTGTATTTATCCAGCCTTGGAGTGTGTTGCTTTCATTTCTGGTATGTACCGTCACCGGTGTGTTTTTCGGATGGTATCCGGCGAAGAAAGCTGCAGATTTGGATCCGATAGACGCTTTGCGTTACGAGTAGGGATGAAAAGGTGTGGGGGTGAAGCAGAATTGATTTATGGGAATGCTAGTTGGGTTCCGGTCTTTTCCCGATTATCTGTTTATAATGTTTTTTGTAAATCAATTTTGCTTCACTGATTCCTGCCAGTCTTATTTTATGGAATAAGAATCATGGAAATCTTATTTCTAATCTAATCTTTCTTATCTTTGCCTGTATGAAACAGTTATTTTCACAACGACGTTTTTTGGAAATGAGTATCCATATTGTCAGTTGGTTGCTCGTTTTTGGCTTTCCGCTTGTATTCATGGACCGTGGAAGCGGCTTCAATCTGGCCCAATTCTTGAGGCATAGTTGTGTTCCTTTGTGCTATTTTATTATCTTCTATGTCAATTACTTGTGTCTGGTTCCCCGCTATATGTTCACGGACGAAATGCGTAAGTATATTCTGAGCAATGCCGTGCTGATACTTTGTCTGAGTGTGCTTCTTCATGTATTTCTGGAAAGTATAAGCGCTCCTCCGCCTCCTGAGTTTGCACGTCATATTCCGCCCCGTTGGATATTTTATGCGCGGGATATGGGGATGATGATTTTTGTTGCCGGATTGGGTGCGGCCATTCGTACCAGCCTGCGTTGGCGTCAGGCGGAAGAGCGGTTGATAGAAGCGGAGAGACAAAAGACGGAAGCGGAACTGAAAAACTTGAAGAACCAGTTGAATCCTCATTTTCTGCTCAATACATTAAATAATATCTATGCTTTGATTGCTTTTAATAGTGACAAGGCACAAGAGGCAGTACAAGAGCTGAGTAAATTGTTGCGGCATGTGCTTTATGACAATCAGCAGACTTTTGTTCCGCTTGAAAAAGAATTGGACTTTATCCGTAATTATGTAGCTCTGATGCGTATCCGCTTGCCACAGCAGGTAGAAGTGAGTGTGAATTTGGAGGCAGATTCTGGAGGTGCGTTGCAAATCGCTCCCCTTATTTTCATATCGCTGATAGAAAATGCCTTCAAGCATGGTATCAGCCCCACGGTAGACAGTTTTATCAGTATCTCTATCTTTGGGCATACGGATGGTACGGTGAGATGTGAGATCCTTAACAGCAATCATCCGAAGTCCGGGCAAGATAAAAGTGGAAGTGGAGTGGGGCTGGAACAGGTAAGCAAGCGGTTGGAACTGATTTATCCGGGACATTACGAATGGATAAAAGGGATCAGTGAAAACGGACAGGTATATTCTTCTATATTAACTATACAGACTAAAAGTTTATGATACTGAATTGTGCTATTGTAGATGATGAGCCGCTGGCTTTGGAATTGCTGAAAAGCTATGTGGAAAAAACGTCTTTCCTCCGGTTGGTAGGGAGGTATTCCAGTGCGGTGCAAGCTATGACAGAAATTCCTCTTCACGAGGAGGTGCATGTCTTGTTCCTTGATATTCAAATGCCCGAGTTGAACGGTTTGGAGTTTTCACGCATGGTCAGTCCTGAAACAAGAATTATTTTTACTACTGCATTCGGACAGTATGCCTTGGATAGTTATAAAGTCAATGCCTTGGACTATTTGTTGAAACCTATCAGCTATGTCGATTTTTTGCAATCAGTGAATAAAGCGGTGCAATGGTATGAATTGAAACAAAAGGCGGATAATGGTGTTGATGCCGATGAGGCGGATGATTGTATATATGTAAAAAGTGATTATAAATTGCTCCGAATTGCTTTAGACCGGATATTGTATATAGAAGGGTTGAAGGATTATATTAAAATACATGTGGAGGATGAGCCGAAAGCTATCCTGTCACTTATCAGTATGAAAGCTATGGAAGAGAAGCTTCCTTCCAGTCGTTTTATTCGCGTACATCGCTCGTTTATAGTGCAAAAGAGTAAAATTAAGGTGCTTGATCGGGGGCGGATTGTTTTCGGTAAAGAGTATATTCCGATTTCCGATAGTTATAAACAGGAGTTACAGATATATTTGAATAGTCATTCTGTTTGAAAAATGTGATATTTGAATGATAAAAGTTGATATTTTGTCGATATCCTTTTGCAAAAAAGAAATAATCTTTTTATATTTGCAGCATAGACAAGGGAAGTTGTGAAACTTCTTAATAGAATAGTTTAGTTAAGTCTAGTTTAGTTTTTGTGTTGTAAGTGCTCCCATCGTAAGCGAACGAATGGGAGCACGTTTTTTAGATACCTGCAGGGGAGAAGTGTTCTGTTTCTGCAACAAATCCGGAGGTTGGTTTGTTAATTATGGCATAAATAGAAATAATTCTCCTTATGAAAAGAATAATCCCCATACTGATTGCTATACTTATCTGTTTTAGTGTAGGCTGTACTGCTTCTTATTTTCAGTCGGAGTCTATACTCAACTGGTATCCTGCATTGGAAAAACCTTCTTGTACCCCCCCTGATATAGCTTTTCCCATTGCTTGGAGTTTTATCTATCTGTGCATGGGAATTTCTATCGGGTTGATTTGGCATATATGGACAATAAGACGACAAATGATTATCAGATTATTCGGATTCCAGCTTCTGTTTAATTTTACATGGAGCATTTTCTTCTTTTATTTTCGGAGTCCGTTGCTAGGTTTTGCAAATATTCTGGTGCTGGATGTGCTTGTTATTTATTATATGATAGAAAGTTATCCGGTGAGGAAATCTTCGGCATATCTTTTTGTTCCTTATCTTTTGTGGTTGCTTCTTGCCACTTATCTTAACGGCTATATATTAATGTATAATTAAAAGACTGGCATTGGCCGGTTGAACGGGAATTATGGGTACAAGAGAAAATACCTATTTATAGTGATTGATAACCCTGGTGATTTTCCGTAACTTTGCGGCCATAAAGAGAAACAAAAAACATAACTATGTATAAAACAAGTAAATATACTCTGACGGACAAAATGAGTTATCTTATCTGTGATAACTATACATTGCTACAGGTAATGAGCCGTTTTGATCTTTCGTTAGGGTTTGGAGACAAGACAGTACAGGAGGTGTGCCGTGAAAATGGAGTGGATTGTCGTACTTTCCTTGCGGTGGTAAACTTCATGATTGAAGATAGCGACCGGATGGAGGATGATGTGAAGGATATTTCTATGCCTTCATTGATGAATTATTTAAAACAGGCACATCATTATTTCCTTGATTTCTGTCTGCCTACCATACGCCGTAAATTGATAGAAGCTATAGATTGTTCCACGGAAAACGAGGTTGCATTTCTCATTCTGAAATTTTTTGATCAGTATGCCGGAGAAGTGCGTAAACACATGGATTATGAAGATATGAATGTGTTTACTTATGTAGAGAATCTGATGACGGGACGAGAAACGGGAGGATTCCGTATCTCACAGTTTGCCCGCAGGCATGATCAGATAGATGCGACACTGACTGAGTTAAAAAACATCATTATTAAATATTATCCGGCAAAAGGAAATAACCATTTGTTGAACGCCGTATTATTCGACATATTCAGTTGTGAACAAGATTTGGCATCTCATTGCCGCGTAGAGGATTACTTGTTTGTGCCTGCTGTACTTAGGCTGGAAAAGGAGGGGAAATGAAACGGACAGAACTTGTGCACGTTGCGGTGGCCGAAACTTCAGTCATTGTGCGTAGCGGACTTGTGGCTGTGCTGAAGCGCATGCCTGATCTTATAATACAGCCGGTGGAAATAACTTCTCTTGAAGGACTGCAAAATTGTATGCAGGGACATCAGCCGGATATTCTAATCATAAATCCTACTTTCGGAGGATGGTTTAACGTGGACGAGTTCAAATCGAACTATCCACAGGCATCTGTCAAATGCGTTTCGTTGTTGTGTTCAGTCACAGATACCAATCTGTTGAAGGGATACGATGAGAGTATAGCGCTATATGATGACATCGAAGTTTTAAATAAAAAGTTAGTAGACCTGATGAATCTTGGTGTGGATGAAACAGATGGCGAACAGGAAGCGTTGAGCCAGCGTGAGAAAGAAATTATTTGTTGCGTGGTACGTGGGATGACAAATAAGGAAACGGCGGAAAAACTGTTCCTCTCCATTCATACGGTGATAACTCACCGTCGGAATATTGCGCGCAAGCTACAAATACATTCACCTGCCGGATTGACTATTTACGCTATCGTAAATAAACTGGTTGAACTAAGCGAGGTGAAGATGAACTTATAATACCTACAAATGGTGAGTGGAATAAGATAGAATACCTAAATGAAGTGATTGTGGATGTGGTCCCTAACCTCTATCTTTGCACTATAAGTTAGTCATATAGAAATTACGTAAACCACAAAGTTAGTTATTAGTTAAAAGTGCTCCCTGCGAAGTGATTCGCGGGGAGTACTTTTTTATTAGTAAGGCTTTTGCTCACAATATTATGCTTTTTTACCTATTCCGCTTCATTATTCGTTAGAAATCTCGTTGTTTTCTTAACAAATATCCTCTAACTTTGTTATTCAATATAGGACACATATTAACTAATGACAATGAAAGTAGGTTTATTTATTCCTTGTTATATCAATGCGGTATATCCGCAGGTGGGGATAGCCTCGTACAAGCTGCTGAAAAGTTTGGGAGTGGACGTGGATTATCCTCTCAATCAGACTTGTTGCGGCCAACCGATGGCGAATGCAGGTTTCGAGAATAAAGCGGTAGATTTGGCCCGTCATTTTGACGAACAGTTTAAGAATTACGATTATATAGTGGGCCCTTCGGCCAGTTGCGTCGTTTTTGTGCGTGATAACTACAGTCGTCTGTTGAAAGAAGACAAACATCGGTGTGCCAGCGAAGGTAAGATATATGATATCTGTGAGTTTATTCATGATATCGTCAAGCCTTCTTCGTTGAAAGCCAAGTTTCCACATAAAGTGAGTCTGCAAAACAGTTGTCATGGAGTGAGATTGATGAAACTTTCTTCTGCCAGCGAACTTAATATTCCTTATTTCAGCAAATTGCGTGATTTGCTCTCTTTAGTAGAAGGAGTGGAAGTTGTGGAACCGGAACGCAAAGACGAATGTTGCGGTTTCGGCGGTATGTTTGCCGTAGAGGAAGATGCGGTTTCCGTGCAGATGGGGCATGACAAGGTGATGCGTCATATTGCTACCGGTGCTGAATACATTGTGGGGGCCGACAGTTCGTGCCTGATGCATCAGAATGGTATCATTGCCCGTGACAAACTTCCTATCAAGACATTGCACATTGTTGAAATCTTAGCGGCAGGATTATGAGTACGAAACATTCAAAAGCAGCTGCGGAGTTTCTGAAAAACAAGAAACAGGCCGCATGGCATGACGAAACACTTTGGCTGGTTAGGGCAAAGCGTGACAGACTGAGTAAAGAAGTTCCCGAATGGGAGGAATTGCGTAATATGGCATGTGCTACTAAACTATATAGTAACAGCCATTTGGACGAATTATTGGTGGAGTTTGAAAACAATGCGCGTGCTAACGGAGCTCATGTCTATTGGGCAAAGGATGCGGATGAGTATTGTAATATTGTCTACAATATTCTGAACCAGCACGGAGTGAAGCATTTTATAAAAAGCAAATCCATGTTGGCCGAGGAGTGTGAACTTAATCCCTTTTTGGAAAGCAAAGGGATTGAAGTGGTAGAAAGCGACTTGGGAGAGCGTATCTTGCAATTGATGCATCTGAAGCCGAGCCATATTGTATTACCTGCTATTCATATCAAACGTGAACAGGTAGGTGAGCTTTTCGAGCAAGAGATGGGTACGGAGAAAGGAAATTTTGACCCTACTTACCTTACACATGCAGCCCGGAAAAATCTTCGTCAGAAATTTATTCATGCTGAGGCGGCTATGACAGGTGCTAACTTTGCTGTAGCTTCTACTGGTGAGATTGTGGTATGTACCAATGAAGGAAATGCGGATATGGGTACTTCCCAGCCTAAATTACAGATTGCGGCTTTTGGTATGGAAAAAATTGTGCCGGATCGTGAATCATTGGGAGTGTTCACCCGTTTGTTGGCCCGTTCGGCTACAGGACAACCCATTACTACATATACTTCTCATTATCGAAAGCCTAGAGAGGGTGGGGAACTTCATATTATTATTGTAGATAACGGACGTAGTAAGATATTAGCCGACCCAAAGCATATCAAGACTTTGAATTGTATTCGTTGTGGAGCCTGTATGAATACATGTCCTGTATATAGACGTAGTGGGGGGTACTCTTATACTTATTTTATTCCCGGCCCTATCGGGATTAACCTGGGGATGTTGAAGGCGCCGTTACATTATTATGACAATGTGTCGGCTTGTTCTTTGTGTTATTCCTGTTCGTTTGTATGTCCGGCTAAAGTGGATTTGGCGGAGCAGATCTATTTGTGGCGCCAGGATTTGGATAAATTGGGTAAGGCAGACCGGATGAAAAAGGTAATGTCCGGTGGCATGGAATTCATGATGAACCGCCCTTCGATATTCAATATGGCATTAAAATGGGCGCCATTGGTAAACGGAGTGCCGCGTTTTCTTATCTATAACGGATTGAATGACTGGGGGAAAGGACGTGAAATGCCGAAATTTGCTAAGGAGAGTTTCAATGAAATGTGGAAGAAAGGTAAAGTGAAGTAAATTATGAGCAGCAGAGAAGATATATTGCAGAGCATCCGGCGTGCTACACATGTAAAATATGAGAAACCGGATTTAAAGCCATTGGAAGATATGGCATTGACTTATCCCAGTAAGGTAGAACAGTTTTATTTCGTCATGAAGCAAGTAGGAGGAGAAGCCATTTTTTTGGAAAAAGAGGAGAACGTGAATGATTTCATTAAAAAAGCTTATCCTGGAGCCAAACGCATCGCTTCTAATCTGAAGAGTATTACTTGTGCAACATTTAATCCCGATGATTTGGAAGATCCTGCAGAATTGAATGGGACGGATTTGGCTGTCATAGATGGAAAGATTGGGGTTGCGGAGAATGGTGCGGTATGGATAGAGCAGGATGTAAAGCAGCGTGCCATTTATTTTATTGCCGAAAAGTTGGTTATTCTTCTAGATAAGAATAAGATTGTGAACAATATGCATGAAGCATATAAACTGATAGATACAGGCGAATATGGTTTCGGAACCTTTATTTCCGGTCCGTCAAAGACAGCTGATATTGAGCAGGCCTTGGTAATGGGTGCTCATGGGGCACGGGATGTGATGGTAGTGCTGATATAAATATATTGTTTCTTATACATAAAAAGGAGATGAGGCGAAAATTATGGGGCTCATCTCCTTAACGGAACTTAAGTACCGGATAGACGGTAAGTTTGTCTTTTCTAATTTAAATATACGGTATTGAAATATTCACCAAATAACGTTTTGGCTGTTTCCAATTGTTCTAGGGTATTTTCTTTTATTCCGTTCAGTTTGTATTCTTTTCCCATGGCTTCATATTTGTGTACGCCTAATGTATGATAAGGTAGTATTTCTACTCTTTGAATCATGTGATAGTTCTTGAAGTGCTCTCCTAATGCCCGTATGTCTTCCTCAAAGGAACTATAGCCTGGAACTAATACGTAGCGCAACCAAAAAGGTTTTCCGTTTTTTTCAAGCCATTCAGCGGTACGTATGGTTTGTTCGTTGCTACGTTCTGTCAGTTGCCGATGACGCACATTATTAAATTCCTTGATATCTAATAATACGAGGTCTGTCCATTTTAGCAGTTCCTCTACTTCCTCATTCCATATACTGCCGTTGGTATCTATACAGATGTGGATGTTTTGTTCTTTTAACCGCTGGAATAACGGAATTAGTGCTTTTGCTTGCAATGTAGGTTCGCCGCCGCTGAAAGTCACACCTCCTTTTTTACCGAAAAAAGCTTTTTGGCTGACAGCCATATGCACAATTTCGTCTATTGCCGTTTCCGTACTTTCACCTTTGGTGTCAATTGTGTCGGGGTTGGCACAATAGAGACATCGGAAATTGCATCCTTGTAAAAATACGACTAAGCGTAAGCCGGGACCGTCAAACGTCCCCATTGACTCGTAAGAATGTACTCTGATCATAATGATTTGTTTTTAAACTGGTAAGGGCAGGTTTAAAACCCGCCCCTACGATTAATGTATATGTGATGTTACATTCTTTCGTGGAAAGAACGGCTGATTACTTCCAGCTGATGTTCACGGCTCAATTTGATGAAATTTACGGCATAACCTGATACGCGGATAGTAAGTTGCGGGTATTTTTCAGGATGCTCCATTGCATCTTCCAGCATTTCACGGTTCAGAACATTTACATTCAGGTGGTGTGCCCCTTTGGTGAAATAACCGTCCATCATGGTTATCAGATTCTCTATACGGGTTTCCCGATCCACCCCTAGTGATTTTGGTACGATAGAGAATGTGTTACTGATGCCGTCCTGAGCATCACGATAGCGTAGTTTGGCTACAGAACTCAATGAGGCGATGGCACCGTTCTTATCACGTCCGTGCATCGGGTTGGCACCCGGAGCGAAAGCAACCCCTTTGGCACGACCGTCAGGAGTGGCACCTGTTTTCTTACCGTACATTACATTAGAGGTGATAGTCAGCAGTGACAGGGTAGGACGGGCGTTTTTGTATACCGGATGTTTCTTTAATTCTTCACTGAAGAAATAAACCAAATCTACTCCTAAGTGGTCTACGCGGTCATCATCATTACCGAAGCAAGGATATGTATTTTCAATATCAAAGCCTTCAGTCAAACCTATATCATTACGTTTGGCACGTACCTTGCCGTATTTGATGGCAGACAATGAGTCAATGGCAATGGACAGACCGGCTACGCCATATGCCAGATTGATACGTGGATCGGTATCAATGAATGCCATTTGAGCCTTTTCGTAATAATATTTGTCATGCATATAGTGAATGATATTCATCGCATCATTATACACACGTGCAATCTGCATTAATACTTTCTTATAATTAGACCATACTTCTTCAAAGTTCAGCAAGTCTCCTGTCAATACAGGAATATCTTTCACCATTACAGTTCCTGTATTTTCGCAACGTCCGCCATTGATAGCTAGTAACAGAGCCTTAGCCAGATTACAGCGTGCCCCAAAGAATTGGATTTGTTTGCCGATAGCCTGATAAGACACACAGCAGGCAATGCCATAATCGTCACAGTTACGCACTTCGCGCATCAGCGTATCGTTTTCGTACTGTATGGAAGAAGTGTCGATAGAAACCTGTGCGCAGAATTCTTTGAAACCTTCCGGCAACTCCGGACTCCACAGTACAGTCATATTGGGTTCAGGTGACGGACCCAGATTGTATAGTGTTTGTAAGAAGCGGAAAGAAGTTTTTGTTACTTTGGTGCGTCCGTCGTTGAATCGTCCGCCGATAGATTCGGTCACCCAGGTGGGGTCACCTGCAAAGATGTCATTGTATGATTGCATACGCAGATGGCGGACCATACGTAACTTGATGATAAACTGATCCACTAGCTCCTGAGCGAATGACTCGTCAATTTTACCATGATCCAAATCATATTGAATATAGATATCCAGGAATGAAGAAACGTTGCCCAATGACATAGCTGCTCCATCTTGTTCTTTCACGGCAGCAAGATATGCCATATAAACCCACTGAACCGCTTCTTGTGCATTAGTAGCGGGACGGCTCAAATCGAGTCCGTAATATTCACCCAATATTTTTATTTCTTTCAGTGCTTTAATTTGTTCGGCTACTTCTTCGCGCAGGCGGATACGGGCATCGGTCATCGGACTGGTGATATTGCGCAAATCTTCTTGTTTTGCTTCAATCAGTCGGTCGATACCATACAGTGCCAAACGGCGGTAGTCACCAATAATGCGTCCGCGTGCATAGTTATCGGGCAGACCGGTCAGGAAACCGAGTGAACGGAAAGAGCGGATTTCTTCGGTATAAGCATCAAATACGCCATCATTATGGGTTTTGCGATAATGAGTAAAGATATCCTTTACTTTTTCATCTACTTCCACACCGTTTTCATGGCAGGCTTTTTCTACGACCTTGATACCACCGTAAGGTTTGATGGCACGGCGCAGAAGTTCGTCCGTCTGAAGACCTACAATCAGTTCGTTTTCACGGTCAATGTATCCTGCTTTATGTGAGGTGATAGTAGATACTGTTACATTATCAAGGGAACGAACTCCGTTATTGGCACGTTCTTCTTCTAGTGCCTTGAGGCATTCGTTCCACACTTTTTTAGTTCGCTCTGTGGGGCCTGCCAAGAATGAGGCATCGCCCTCATAAGGGGTAATGTTGGTATATACGAAGTCTGAAACATTAATTTCCTTACTCCACAATCCATCCTTAAAAACTTTGTTCATTTCCATACTGTCATTATTAAGATGATTTAGGGCTGCAAAGGTACTCCTTTTTTGTGAGCTATGCATCACTATTAGTAGGTATAATGCGAATGCTTGTGCATTTTTAAGTATAAAGTAGTCAATAAATGAAAAAATGATAAGTACTCTTTTTATTTTAGTTTTATAAAAAAATAAAGCTAATTGGTGACAATAAACCAATTAGCTTCTAAAGGTAGCGGAACCGGGAATCGAACCCGAGTTTCAGCCGTGAGAGGGCCGCGTCCTAGGCCACTAGACGATACCGCCATCAGTTGCTCTTAACTCTTTTTCTAAGACGCTGCAAAGTTAAAAGTTTGTTTTTAATCTGCAAAATAAAAAATGATTTTTTTAGTGCTGTTACTATAAAATAGGAATTTAATGGTCAGTCCGAAAAAACTGTGGGTATGTTATGTTAATACGCGAAAGTAAGCTATCAGTGCGGTTGGATTAAAAAAAACAACCCAATGCGATTCTGATCGCAATCTACATAAGTTACCACTGGTTATCTTCCCTGAAGTTTTAATGAAGTATTTTGAGTCGTCTTTTTAGGGCTTCCGAAAGCCTTGATCTCAAATCATTGAAAAATAAAAGCGGGTCATAAACTACTTTTATGACCCGCTTGCGGAAGCTGGGGGATTCGAACCCCCGGTACGGTTACCCGTACGTCAGTTTAGCAAACTGGTGGTTTCAGCCACTCACCCAAACTTCCTTCTTTTCAGAAGCGTTATCTCTCAAACGCGGTGCAAAGATAAGGGGATAAATTGAATTATGCAAACATTTTGCTCTTTTTTTAGATATATTTTTTTGATGGAAGTAATAAGATGCTGATAGTGAAGTGCTAATGGATGGAATTAATTTTTCTCCCAAAAATCCAAACATTCTTTAGCCACCTTATTGGGCAATGGTATTTTTTGATATATTCAATGCTGTCGGCGGATAATTGAGAAATTTGGGTTAGCTAATAAACTATCTAGTTTATTATAAATGTCATTTTCTTCAGGGTATACGTTGATGATAGGATGAAGTCTGTCTTTGCCTAATAAGTTGTAATGTTCCTCTTCTGCACCTCCTACAACTATAATTCCTTTGCTCATGGCATATAATGCATTTTAATCCCAGGGGATAAGAATAAAGTTGATCTAACATTATATCGCACCCGTCCATAAAATATTCACATTCGTCATACGGGGTGAAAACGGTTTGTTGTTTGATTTCGCATGCAGATGGATGTCTGTAATATAATTTATAGAGGGAGCTATAAAGCCTCAACATCTCCAGTGGAGTCGCGGGGGTGGAAAGCCCACCCTTCTCTACTTCTACCACAGAGGACGTAAGTTGCTGAAAAACAAAAGGATTAGAAATTTTCATTCTAATCCTTTCTTGCTTTTGGAGGTTCCTGGCGGATTCGAACCGCCGTACACGGTTTTGCAGACCGCTGACTAAGCCACTCATCCAAGGAACCTTGTCGTTAGCAATCTTTGTTTCTCGATTGCGGTTGCAAAGGTACGACATTTTTTTTAATCTGCAAATATTCTGCTATTTTTTTCTCACTTTTTCTGCATTTTTTTCGCAACCGTACTTTGGCTTGTTCTGCATAGACTTCATGGCGCAGTCCGAACTACAGCATTCACACGGATTGCTATTGTTCTTTATGCGCTTGAAATACTGAAAGATACGTATGCTTATCCATATGGTGCAGAGGCATACAATTGCAATAACTATAATTTGTTGTAATTCCATGCTTGATAAACAAATAATTTTAGGTTTAGGTTTATTAAACGATAAGACTTCCTATTTGAAATACAGTAAATGCAATAAGCCAAGCCAATCCAGTGGTGTATCCTGCTGTGAATATGGCCCATTTCCAACTGCCGGATTCTTGCTTGATTGCTGCGAAAGTGGCAATACAGGGGAAGTAAATCAATACAAATAGCATGTAAGCTAATGCAACCAGTGGAGTAATGGGGATGCGGTTAGAAAGATTCACATTTTCCACATCTCCTTCATTTGTGTATAATACTCCTAGTGTGCTTACTACCAGTTCTTTAGCACCCACACCTGAAATAAGTCCGATTCCTAACTTCCAGTCAAATCCTAGCGGTTTGATAACAGGCTCTATGGCTTTGCCTATTTGTCCGATATATGAATTTTTTTGTTGCTCAGCCACGCTTTCGTAAGCATCATGTTGTGGATAATACCCTAGAAACCAGATAATAATTGAGGCAATCATGATAATGCCTCCCATCTTTTTCAGATATTGTGCTCCTTTTTCCCATGTATGGCGCATGATACTTTTAGAGGTAGGCATACGATAGGGGGGGAGTTCCATCACAAATGGAGAATCTTCTCCTTTCACCAGAAATTTACTGAAAATACGGGCCATTATTACTGCCAATAAAATGCCTGCTGTGTAGATGCAAAGTAGCATAAAGCTGGCGCAGTTAGGGAAAAAAGCACCTATCATAACTAAATATATGGGAAGACGAGCACTACAGGACATTAAAGGATTCACCAACATGGTGATTAGTCTGGACTTTCGGTCTTCTATAGTACGTGTTGCCATTATGGCAGGTACATTACAGCCGAATCCCATAATCAGTGGAATAAAGGACTTGCCATGCAGTCCCATCCGATGCATTATTTTATCCATGATAAATGCAGCGCGTGCCATATACCCCGAATCTTCCAATATAGAAATAAAAAAGTATAATATGAGGATATTCGGCAGGAAAACGATAACACCGCCCACTCCACCGATAATACCATCTATCAGTAAGTCTTTCAAAGGACCTTCAGCCATATTGTTCCGTATCAGGTTGCCCAACTGGTCTACTAGCCATTCAATACCTTGCATAGGGTAGTCACCCAAAACAAAGGTTCCCTCAAACATGATGTAAAGGAACAGGAAAAAAATAGGATATCCCCAAATGCGATGTGTCACAATACTGTCTATCACGCGGGTTGTTTGTTCTTTTTCCAAATGATTGTCGGTGAATGTTTCCTTCAAAGCTCCGGTAATAAAACCATATTTAGCATCCGTAATAGCTTGCTCGCTGTCTTCGTTCATCACTTTACGGATACGTAAGGTTTCCTTGTTGCGTATCGCTATAATTTCTTTGCCATTAGGCAGTGTAGAGATGAAATTTTCTATTTCCTTATCGTTTTCCAGTAATTTGATAGATAGGAAGCGGGTGGAGTATTTATGGCGTATGTCTTCGTTTTGACTGATTGCTTTTTTTACTTCTTCGATACTGCGCTCCAGTTCAGGACCGTGGTTAATGTGAATATGGCGCATATATCCGCGTGGGCGGGCATCTTCCTCTTCTTTGTGGCTTCCGAATTCGTGGTCGGGTACATAGGTTTTGTGCCAGTCTCTCAGATCTTCCAGAATTTCAGAACGTATTTCGCCCTTTTGTGACAGGAAATCCCCGCCTTCGTAAATACCGATGATAACATGGAACAGTTGGTCTATGCCTTCACCCCGCCGGCAGACAGTAGGTATCATAGGCACTCCGATCAATTGGCTTAACTTGATGTAATCCAGTTTGTTGCCGCTGCTTTCCAGTTCGTCATACATATTCAGTGCGATGACCATACGCACATTCATGTCAATCAATTGGGTGGTAAGATAGAAATTACGTTCCAGGTTGGAAGAGTCTGCCACATTGATGATTACATCCGGAGTTTCTTCAATGATATGTTTGCGTACATAAAGTTCTTCCGGAGTATAGGCTGAAAGAGAATAGGTTCCGGGTAAATCTACAATACGGAAATGATAACCTTGGAAGTCGAAAAAACCTTCTTTGGCATCTACTGTCACACCACTGTAGTTTCCTACATGTTCATGGGCGCCGGATGCAATATTGAATAGCGAAGTCTTTCCACAATTAGGATTACCTACTAAGGCTACATTGATTGTACGGCGTTTGCCTTTTGCCAGTGCCACCAGTTCTGATTCGGACACGGGTACATCTTCTGTTATGGAACCATGGTAAGGGTTCTGCATCGTGCGTGCTTCCTGCTCGCTTACCACCTCAATCATATCTGCCTCTTGTCTTCGGAGAGAGATCTCGTAACCTAGTAGTCTGTATTTTATAGGGTCTTTCAAAGGGGCGTTCAAGATTACCTCTACGGTTTTTCCTTTAATAAAACCCATTTCAACGATTCGCTTGCGGAAACCACCGTGACCTAACACCTTGACTATTACGCCTTTTTCTCCTGTTCTTAATTCGGATAAACGCATCTTGTTTTAAATTTTTCGCAAAGATAAGTTATTACTTAGAAGTATGCAAACTATTTAGATTGTTTTTAAATAAAGAACAGGCACTTTGTTTTTGTCTTGCAGAACCCTTATCTTTGTGTCATGTTTCATTGGAATATTCAGAAGTATATAGAGGAAAAACAACTTTTCACTTTGCATGATAAGGTGTTAGTGGCATTGAGTGGCGGAGCGGATTCGGTAGCTTTGTTGCGTGTCTTGCTTGTTTTAGGGTATCATTGTGAGGCTGCCCATTGTAACTTCCATCTTCGTGGTGAGGAGTCCGATAGAGATGAAAGGTTTGTCAATGAGTTGTGTAAAGGGCTGGGAGTGACTTTGCATGTTACTCATTTTGATACAGTCGCTTATGCTTCAAGGCATCATGTTTCTATTGAGATGGCAGCTCGCGAAATGCGCTATGATTGGTTCGAACAACTGCGTAAGGAGAGGGGGATGGCTGTTATTGCCGTAGCCCATCATCGGGACGATAGTGTGGAAACTTTTTTATTGAATTTGATACGTGGCGCGGGAATCAATGGCTTGAAAGGTATCAGTCCGCATAACGGCTGCATTGTACGGCCTTTGTTGGAGGTGAGCCGTCAGGATATTTTGGATTATTTGCGTTGTTTGCGTCAAGGTTATGTTACAGACAGTACCAATCTGCAAGATGAATATATGCGTAATAAAATCCGTCTGAATATTCTTCCGATGTTGCGTGAGCTGAATCCTTCTGTCAGTGAAAGTATAGCTGAAACATCCAGACGTCTGACTGATGTTTCTCTTATATATAATAAGGAAATAGAGGCGGGGAAAGAAAGGGTGATGGAAAAGTCCGGCCATATTCTTATTTCTCGTTTGATGGAAGAGAGTGTTCCGGCGGCTTTGCTGTTTGAGATTCTTCATCCGTTAGGTTTCAATTCCGTTCAGGTAGGAGATGTATTCCGCAGTTTGTCTGCCCAGTCGGGAAAAAGATTCGTTTCTGCCGGATGGGAGGTGCTGCGCGACAGGACGGAGCTGATTATTCGCAGGAGGAAGCCGGCGGATGAGGAAGTGGAGGAAAATGTGCCCCCATTCCGGCTTGCAATGGAAACGCAGGAAATAATGCCGGACTTTGTCATCCCCAGGAATAAGAATACGGCCTGTTTGGATGCGGATAAGGTGGTACTACCTCTCACGGTGCGTAAATGGCGGCAGGGGGATAAGTTTGTTCCTTTCGGAATGAAAGGGAAAAAGAAGGTCAGCGATTATCTGACAGATCGTAAGTTTTCTCTTTTCCAGAAAGAAAATCAGTATGTGGTTTGCTCAGCAGACCGGATTGTATGGCTGGTAGGAGAGCGTAGCGATGACCGTTTCCGGGTGACGGAAGATACGAAACGGGTACTGATTATACGGCAGTGGGAAGATAAGTAGAATTTTTTTCTTTCCTGCTTTTTCATGAATGACAGGGAATGTTTCCTGAAATCTTGTAGCAAAAATCCGCGAATCATGCAACAAGATTTCAGAAATCATGTAGCAAGATTCGCGGATTTCAGATGGAGCTTCCCGGTATTATTTGCAATACTTCTGTATCAGTCCGTCTACCACTTCATCGCCCAGTTCTTTTGCTTTGGCAAAATTTGCACAGGCTTCTTTGTTTTTCTTTAATTGTATCTGGCAGTATCCCAGCATACGATATGCGGCTGCGGCTTTCGGGTCTAAAGAGATAGCCTTTTCCAATGCTTCTATTGCTTCGTTATGTTGCCCTACACGTAGATGCACCGAACCTTTTTCCACCCACATGGCTACATCCTCAGGAGTCATTTCTACTGCTTTATTAATGTCGTTGATAGCTTGCTGATACATTTTACATTGTATTTCCGCCTGTTCGCGTTGCAGATAAAAGGCGGCTGTAACGCGTCCACCGATGGCATCATAAAAAGTATCATAATCTATTACCGCTTCACGGTATTTGCCTGTCTGGGCTTTTATCTCTGCCCGTTCATAGAAATAAGGAGCCGCTTCCGATGTATAAGGCTTGGTGAAACGTGCCACAGCACTATCCATCAAGGCAATAACCTCGTTCATATCTGTTCCTTCAATCAGTTGTTTGGTTTTGGCTGCCGAGTAAAATGTAGCGGCAGAGGCTATGGAAGACTGGTTCACTTTTTCATAAGCGGCGTATGCCTCAGGATATTTTTTCATAGCAAACAGAATGTCTCCCTCCAATTGTGTGTAAATGGGTTGGTTGTCGGCCTGCATGGCATCATGAATAATGGAGAGAGCTTTGTCGTAACTCCAGTCACCGTATGGTTTCTTGTCACCTAAAGAGATGGTGTACGAATAAATTAATTTAGCGATATTATATTGCGTTTCACTCTTGTTGGCTGTCACTTCCAGTGCTTTCTTCAGGTCGGCATCTGCCAAAGCGTTGTGTTCATCATCATTAAATCCCATATAAGTAGTGGCACGGCGTATATATCCGTCCGCGCTGTTGGGATATTGTTCCAGGAAATCGTTTAATGTGGTGATATATTCGTCCTGATTTTGTTGTGAAGATGCCATGAACAGGTACACCAGTGCTTGGTCTTCTGTTTCGGGCAGTCCTTTTTTGATGCCGATTTTATTCAGTGACATGTCGTTCAAAGAAAGGGCGGTGATGCTCAGCGAGGCACCGTATGTAGCTCCGATGGCATAACTTTCCTTGGCTTCATCCGATGCGTTTTTTTGGATTAAACCTAATACTTCTCCATTGGCATTCATAATAGGGCAACTTACTGTTTTTTCGTTGGTTGTCATTGCTAGTGTATAGTAATATGCCTTGTCGCCGATGGTGTCTACTTTGGTGACGGTCCCTGTCTGGCAGGTTGCCGCTTTTTGAGTCGAGTAGGGTAGCAGATAGACTGTTTCACCTACCGATGCCGGCTGTGATGCCGATTTTAATGCTATGGTCTTTTTATCGGTTTCAGTATTAAATTTTACGATGTCATACATGGAGTTGGCTCCCAAGATACGCAATACAGGCAATTCTTTACTGTCCGCATTAATGATTACTGCACGTTCGGCTCCTTCAAACAGGGTATAATCGGATAATGCCGTTCCATTTTCATTGATATAGAATCCATTTCCTGTATTCTTGATTTTGTTATCTTTATCGTATGTAACGATGGAAAAAACGGCTTTTTTAGCTTTGCCGGCCCACTTTGGGGTTGCTTGTGCATAGCTTAGCTGGGCGGCTATGCCGCATGCCAGTATCAAAAGTACTTTCTTCATGATATAGTTAGTTGTTTGTTAACGATGATACGGTATTTATAAAGCGGATGCCGTTTTGTCTTCTGTGAAGCCGCGTTGCTTTACAGCTTCATAAATCAGAATACCTGCGGCAACCGATACGTTCAATGATTCTATTTTACCCATTAACGGTATTTTGATCCATTCATCGCACAGGGAAAGGTGTTCGTAGGGAACACCTGTGTCCTCGGCTCCCATAATGATACATACAGGGTCTTTATAGTTTGCTTTGGTGTAATCATAATCACCTTTTTCCGTGGCTGCTACAATCTTGAATCCGCAGTCTTTCAGATACTTGATGGTATTAGTCAGATTTTGTTCGCGGCATACGGGAAGAGTGTGCAGAGCTCCTGCTGATGTTTTCATTGCGTCGGCATTGACACTGACACTGTTTTTCGAGGGAATAATAATGGCATCTGCACCGGCACATTCGCAGGTACGGGCAATGGCTCCGAAGTTACGTACATCGGTAATTCCATCCAGCATGACGAATAGGGGTGTTTTTCCTTCTTCAAACAGGAAAGGTACCAGATCTTCTGTTTTCTGGTAGGTGACAGAGGAGATGAATGCTACAACTCCCTGATGGTTTTTCCGGGTAATACGGTTAATACGCTCCACGGGTACACGCTGAACAGGGATGAGGGTATTTTTCAAGCAGGTAAACAGTTCTTTGGACAGTTCGCTCTGTATATCTTTCTTCACCAATACTTTATCTATCTCTCTTCCGGCTTGTATGGCTTCAATAACAGCGCGTACACCGAAAATCATTTCATTCTTTTCTAACATATTTAATAAGTGGTTAATGGTTAGTGACAGGTGGTTAGTGGTAATTGGCACTAGCCACTTATCAGCGCCTTTGCATTGTTCAGGGCTGCCTCTGTCAAGGTAGCCCCACTTAGCATATTGGCAATTTCTTTTACTCTTTCTTCATCAGTCAGGCGGCGGATGTGGCTGTTGGTGCCTGTTTCCGTATCTTCCTTATATACTTTATAATGAGTGATGCCGCGTGCTGCAATCTGGGGCAGGTGGGTGATGCTGATGACCTGACGGTTTTGTTTTCCCATCTCCTGCATGATGAGCGCCATTTTCTCGGCGATGGAACCGGAAACTCCGGTGTCTATTTCATCAAAGATGATAGTAGGCAGTTTCACAGCTCCGGCTATCATGGCTTTCAGCGAAAGCATGACACGGGCAATCTCACCACCCGATGCTACGGAAGCTACATTTTGTAATGTTCCATTCTTGTTGGCCGAAAACAGGAATGTCACACTGTCCATCCCTTTACTGTCCGGTTCCTTGCGCGGATTCAGTTCCACCACAAAGCGCACATTGGGCATACCGAGAGGAACCAGCAGGCTTTGCATCTGTCTTTCAATGTGCTTGCCCGATTGGGAACGGAGTTTTGTCAACACAGCAGCTTGCTTTATCACTTTGTCATATAGCGTTTCTTTTTGGGCGGTAAGTTCTGCTATACGGTCATCAAAAGAAGTGATGGCGTTCAGCTTCTCATGATAGTCGGTTTGCACGGCTATCAATTCCTCTATTGTTTGTACGTGATGCTTCTGTTGCAAAGAGTAGATTAAGTTCAGGCGTTCATTTACATAATCCAGACGGGTGGGGTTGAACTCCACTTCCTCCTGTGCGCCTGCTATTTCATGCGACAGATCTTTCAGTTCTATGTAACAACTGTCTAAACGCCCTATCCATTCCTGGGCACGTGTGTACACTCTCGCTATGTTATGCAGGGTTTGCATACATTCTTTGGTAGCGGATAACAGGCTGGCATCTTCCGAAGCCATTATTTGGTCCACTTTGTACAAACCCGCTTTTATCTCTTCGGCATGATTCAAGGTTTCGGCTTCCTGTTCCAGTTCGGTTTGTTCTCCTTCCTGAAGGTTTGCATCATCCAGCTGTTCCAATTGGAACCGGATGTAATCTTCATCCTTCCGGCTTTGCTCGGCTTGCGTTATGAAGTCGGCCAGCTGTTTGCATACGTTTCTGTACTCGGTATAAATATCCTTGTATGCTGAAAGTTCGTTGTCATCTTGTGCCAGGATATCCAATACATTCAATTGGAATCCCTCACTGTTGAGCAACAGGTTTTGATGCTGGCTATGTACATCTATCAGTTTCTCGCCCAGTTCCTTCATCTGCGCCAATGAGGCCGGAGTATCGTTTATGAATGCGCGGCTTTTACCTGATGCATATAACTCGCGGCGGATAATACATTCATCCGGATCATATTCCAAATCTCTTTGGGTAAAGAAAGGCTCCATCTGATAGGCGGAGATGTTGAAACGTGCTTCTACAATACATTTATTGGCGCCTTTCTTGATCGCTTTGATATCGGCCCGTTGTCCCAGTAACAAGCCGATAGCGCCTAGAATAATCGATTTACCGGCGCCGGTCTCTCCGGTGATGACAGAGAAGCCGGGGGTGAAACTGATATCCAATGTATCAATCAATGCATAATTCTGTATATAGATAGATTGCAGCATATTCTTGCTCCTTTTTAATAATTTGCTGATTTGTCAATTTGCTAATTTGCTGCGCTGTTGTATTCCGCATGGTAATTAGCGCATTAGCACATTGGCAACGTGGCAAATTAAGAAATTATTTATTATTTACCAGTCTGTCAATAATATCCCTTGCTACTTCCTGTTTGCTTTTCAGCGGATAAGGAGTTGCTCCCTGACGGTCTATAATCGTTATTTTGTTGGTGTCACAACGAAACCCGGCTCCTTGGTCGTTCAATGAGTTCAGTACAATGAAATCAAGGTTCTTACGTTCCAGTTTTCTTTGTGCATTTTTTGTTTCATCATTTGTTTCCAAGGCAAATCCCACTAATGTCTGTCCGTCTTTTTTCCGGTTTCCCAGTGCGGCGGCAATGTCTTGTGTGGGTTTCAGTTGCAGTGTTAAATTATCTTTCTCTCTTTTGATTTTATGACCGGCTACGGTTTCCGGGGTAAAGTCGGCCACTGCCGCACACAGGATGCCGGCCGAAGCTGTAGGAAACTCGCGGATGGCGGCTTCGTACATTTCTCCGGCACTTTCCACATCTATGCGGCGGATGTTAGGGTGATGGGCCTGAATCGTTACCGGTCCGCTGATTAGCGATACTTCCGCTCCACGTGAAGCGCATTCCTCGGCAAGTGCGAATCCCATTTTTCCTGAAGAATAATTGCCGATAAAGCGTACCGGATCTATTTTCTCGTAGGTTGGACCGGCGGTAATGACTACTTTCTTTCCGGCCATGTCTTGTTGTTTGGCAAAGAAAGCTTCCAGAATTTCCACTATTTTTTCCGGTTCTTCCATTCTGCCTTTTCCTACCAGATGGCTTGCCAGTTCCCCTTCTGCCGGTTCTATAATATGATTTCCGTAAGAACGGAGCGTGTCCAGATTCTTCCGGGTGGAAGGGTGTGCGAACATATCCAGATCCATTGCCGGAGCTACGAATACGGGAGCTTTCATTGACAGATAAGTCGTGATCAGCATATTGTCCGCTATTCCGTTGGCCATTTTACCAATAGTGGATGCGGTAGCCGGAGCGATAATCATGGCATCCGCCCATAGTCCCAAATCAACGTGGCTGTTCCATGTCCCGTCACGCTGGGCAAAAAACTCGCTGATAACAGGTTTGCTTGTTAATGCAGACAAAGTGATAGGTGTGATGAATTCTTTGCCTGCGGGGGTAATCACGACTTGTACTTCCGCTCCCTTCTTAATAAGTCCGCGAATGAGTATAGCCGCTTTATAGGCGGCTATACTTCCGGTTATACCTAGTACGATTTTTTTTCCTTTCATACTCATTTCATCATTCCCGATTCACGTAGTCTGATTTTTGTCAGTACGTTTTTCGTGTTCAGCGTAAAGTCACCGTTCAGTATCCAGCTGTAGTAGCCCGGATCTTTTTGTAATACTTCGCTGACCGACATTCCTTTGTATTTCCCAAAATTAAAGACTTCCACGCCTTTGTCATCATAAACAATGCGTCCGGCGAAATCTACGTTCTTGTTGAAACTTGAATATTCGGCTAGAAATGCCATATCGTTTTGCAATTCTTCCGGATAGCGGTCCAATTGGGATTTCAGTACTTCGTATGTGGCACGTGTGTCGGCTTCGGCTGTATGGGCATCTTCCAGATTCTTTCCGCAATAGAATTTATAGGCGGCAGACAGGGTGCGCTGTTCCAGTTTGTGATAAATCACCTGCACGTCAATGAATTTTCGTTTCATCATGTCAATGTCTACTCCTGCGCGCAGGAACTCCTCGGCCAGAACCGGAATGTCGAAACGATTGGAATTGAAACCGGCAAGGTCACATCCCTCAATGTCCCGGGCTATCTCTTTTGCCACTTCCTTGAAAGTAGGGCAGTCCGCCACATCTGCGTCATAAATACCGTGGATGGCAGAAGATTGTTCGGGAATATGCATTTCCGGATTGATACGCATGGTCTTCGTTTCTTCGTTGCCGTTTGGATACACCTTCAGATAGCATATTTCCACTATTCTGTCTGTGTTTATATTTGTTCCCGTTGTTTCCAAATCGAAAAAAACAATAGGATTCTTCAAGTTCAATTTCATTTTCAGCTTGTATTATATATTGTTTTTCCGCCACATGGTGGCGTGTCGTTTTTAGTCGTTCAGCATCATAGGCATCAGCAGCATCAGCAGGTCTTCTTTTTCTTCCTGTTCTACAGGAACAATAACACCCGCACGTGAAGGATCAGCCAGTTCGAAAAGTATTTCCTGTGCCGAGATATTGTTTAAAATATCGATCAGGAATGTTGATTTAAAGCCGATGCTCATGGGGCTTCCTGTATATTGGCAAGTCAGTGTTTCTTCTGCTGAGGTGGAGAAGTCTATGTCTTGTGCGGAGATCTGGATCTGATTTTCACTGAGGCGGAGTTTTATCAAACTGCTTGCTTGTGATGAGAATACAGATACACGGCGGAGCGCACTGATCAGCATCATGCGGTCAATGGTGGCCTTGTGCGGATTATCCTGCGGAATTACTGAATTATAATTGGGATAGCGTCCTTCGATAAGACGGCATATCATGCTGTAGTTTTCTAATGTAAACGTAGCGTTACGGTCGTCAAAATCAATTTGCACATCTCCTTGTTCTTTCGGCAACAGGTTCTTCAGCAGGGTTGCCGGTTTCTTGGGCAGAATGAAAGCGGCTTTTTCATCGCCGTGTGCCACAAATGTTTTATTGCGTACTAATTTGTGCCCGTCTGAGGCTACGAAAGTGATGTCTTCGGTAGTGATATCAAAATAAATACCATTCATTACCGGACGTAACTCGTCATCGGCAGTAGCGAACAAAGAACGGTTGATACCTGCCAGCATCACCGGAGCGCCCATTGTTACGTGTACCGCATTTGCGCCTAATGCGGGAGCCTGCGGATATTCGTCGGCATTTTGTCCCATCAGGCTGTATTTACCATTCTGATATTGTACGGTGATTTCCAGATTCTCTGTATTTACCAGGAAAGTCAGTGGTTGTTCGGGTATTTCTTTCAGGGCTTCGAGTATGGTTTTTGAAGAAACGGCAAAGCGTCCGTCACCGTCACTTTCATTTACTTCCAAAGAAGTGGACAGGGTCGTTTCGCTGTCAGAGGCAGTGAGCGACAACGTTCCGTCAGTCAGTTCCATTAAGAAACAATCAAGAATAGGTAACGAATTTTTGGAGTTGATTACTCGGCTAATAGCTTGTAAATGACTGAATAATCCAGTACTTGAAACGATGAACTTCATAGTTTTATATTATTATATTTATATTCTATATCTCTATATTCATTTAACTGCCAAAGTTACGAAAAGATTATGGTTCAAGCGCAAAAAATGGCGAAAAAATTAGTTTACTCGCAAGGAAAAGTGTACTTTCGTGGCGAATTTAAATAACGTAATATGGAATTAGCAGGAAAAGTAATAGCAGTCCTCGAACCGAGAGGAGGAGTTTCAAAGACAGGAAATGAATGGAAAGTACAAGAATACGTAATTGAAACGCATGATCAATATCCTAAAAAAATGTGTTTTGACGTATTTGGAGCAGATAAGATAGCGCAATTTAATATTCAGGCAGGTGAAGAGTTGAATGTGTTTTTTGATGTGGATGCCCGCGAGTGGAATGGTCGTTGGTTCAACAGTATCCGTGCGTGGAAAGTAGAGCGTGTGGGTGCCCAGGGACCTGTTGCACCGGATGCTCCGTTTCCTCCCATGAATGCTGCTCCCGCTGCACCGGTAGATTTTGCCGCGACAGACGAGAAGGATGATTTGCCTTTCTAGGGGATAGAGGATTCCCATAAACATAAATAAGCCGGCAGGATCCGTGAAAAGGATTTTGCCGGCTTATTTTATATAGTCTGTTTTTATGGTCATTCTCAATCATGGTGTGAAGTGTTGATGGGATATTTGCGTTCCATGAATTTCCATTTATCATCCGGTGTGGTATGATTACGGTGGAGTAAATTAAACAGGCGGAAACTATATTGCTGTAGTTGCCGCCTGTTCTTTATTTGGTTAAATAAAAAAGTCTTAAAATGTAGTGTAGAAGATTTGCATTTTCAGCTTATTCTCAGGATTCGTTCCACCTTTTAACATAGCGCTTTCCATACCTAAGCTGTTGGATATTTCAACTATTTCATTGTTTGAATTGGATACTGCTTTGACAGGTATGATGACAACTCTGTTCCAGTCCGGATTTTTAGCGTCCCATTCTTTTCCGTCTTCTTCCTTTTCAGGATCTCCACCTGCTGCTGTTATGCCTTTTTTCCGTTCCTCAATGCAGTAAGTGATTAAGGGAGCGATGTTGGTAAAGGTGTATGTATTGTTACTGCTGCTATATGAACTTAAGAAAGAAGTCTTGTTATCGATAATCTTGTTTTCTTCAAAGAACGAGAACATATCTTTCTTTCTGACCATCAATACATATTGGGGGATGCCCATTTTGTATTTGGACTCTTTCTCGTTGTAGCGTGTGAATGATACATTTACACCATTTAGCGTATCTCTTTTATGTTCATTGTAAATCTCTGCAATGGGGAAAGTCGCTTCTGTAAAAATACCTGCCGGACTTTTGAGGTAAGTATGGTCCGGATCTTGGGCTAACTCTTCCAATCTGTTACCGTTACTGAAGTGGTTGGCTTGTATCACTTCCTTGGTTGCTCCAAAGAAATAGGATTTGTAAACCAACGAATCCCGCTTGCCGGAAGAACTTTCTATCAGGGCTTCAAAATTAAGATTCAGGCTTAAACCGTCAATGTATAAAATGGTTCCGTCGCCATGAGTACAGCGAATGTAAACTCCCTTTAATACATTCTTGATAAAACTTTCAGGAGTCTTGAAATACTCTTTGTTCTCCTTGTATTTGTTGAAGATGTGATCGCCTAATGAATTGGGCAATTTGATAGTCTGTATAATTGTTCTTTGCTTGACACCGCTGCTTGTGGTTGTAGTTTCATCTTTGCTTGTAGACGGACCTACTGCCGAATAGGCTTTTACAGCGATAGGCTTTCCTTTTTCGTTATAATAATCTTTAGGATCCACACTGGTATAGAAAGTGCTTAGTTCTTTTTCAGGAATAACCTTGTCCAATGTGTCAACCTGTAAGCGCATGGCATTCAGTGAGTCGCCAAAGAAAGACCCGTATTGCAGACTTATATTTACTCCGATGACTTTGGTCAGCTCTTCTTCAAATTTGAAGTTGTCCATACAGGTGAACTGTGCTATAAAGTCGGCAGTAAATTCTCCAAATTGCTCATCGGTATATCGTCCTAAATATGCAGTACTGGTACGTGCATAAACGGAGTCGGCCAACAGAGATTTGGTGGTAAACTCATAACTGTCTGTATTTGCCGGAATCTTATCTCCACCGGGGATAAGATCAGTCCCGATGCCGGTTGTTGAATCATCGCAACTATAAATAAGTGCAGCCAACAACAATGCGCATAAGTATTTGATTTTCATCTTTATTATTCTTAGTGAGTTATTTCTTTTCAAACTCCCATACTTTGTCATAGAACTCATTGAAAGCATCTACATAGGTATCGGCAGGCTGATAGTCGAGCACGGGCACACCCGATTCACGGGCGAATTTCATGACATTCTCGTTCACTTTTTCGCTGTTTTGTATCACACCGTCGGAGTAGGCAATGGCCAGTTTGCACAACTCCTCGTAATTTGCCGGAGATTTGACGATGCTTTCCACATCATTCTTTTCAATGCCTTTCAGCATGAGTTTTTCAGTCAGATTACCTTCGCAGTCCGATTTGAAATCATCTTCAAATACCGAAAATACTACTTTTGAGTCTCTGAATGACGGTTCATCCTGATAAGCCTTCTTGATATAAAGAGGTACAAATGCACTCATCCACCCTTGGCAATGGATAATGTCCGGACACCAGCGTAATTTCTTTACCGTTTCCAATACGCCGCGTGCATAAAAAATAGCACGTTCGTCATTGTCTTTGTATTCTACACCGTTTTCGTCAGCTACCATTTGGCGGTGCTGGAAATAGTCGTCATTGTCAATGAAGTAAACCTGCATACGTGCAGCTTGGATAGATGCTACCTTGATAATCAGCGGATGGTCCGTATCGTCTATGATTAAATTCATGCCGGACAGGCGGATGACTTCGTGTAATTGGTTTCTGCGTTCATTGACATTGCCCCATTTTGGCATAAAAGTTCTGATTTCTCTGCCTTTTTCCTGAATAGCCTGAGGAAGAAATCTTCCCATGTTTGCCATTTCGGATTCGGGAACGTAAGGGGTAATCTCTTGTGTAATAAATAAAACTTTATTTGCCTTCATCTTAACTTTTTGTTGCTCATAATCATTTTGCAAAGATATAAAAAAAATAGATGAGAGTGGCAAGAAACGAGGAATAATAATTCCTTATGATATGTTAAGTGGCTGGTAATTAGTCGTTAGCAATTTGAAGTTAATGGCCGATGTCTTGCGGAATTAGGTGAAAAACGGGAAAGAACAAGTGGCCCGCCGGTGGCTGAAGAGGGCTTATTGCGCCATATCTGCAAGGTATTAACCGCTTATTACTAATTACTCATCATTAATTAAAATTCTTTTTTTTCTTCGTTATCTCCCAAATAATGGTTTACTTTGCAGCCGTTTTAAATGAAACTACTCAAACAAAAGAGATAAAAAGATGAAGTTAGTTCAAACAATCAAAGAGCTTCAGTCAGAGCTGGATGCCCTGCGTAGTGAGGGAAAGACAATAGGTCTGGTACCTACGATGGGTGCACTCCATGCCGGACACGCTTCGTTGGTGAAACGTGCTGTTGCAGAAAATGATGTAGTGGTGGTAAGTGATTTTGTGAATCCTACCCAGTTTAACGACAAAAATGACTTGGCAAAATATCCGCGTACATTGGATGCCGATTGTGAATTGTTGGAAAAAGTAGGGGCGGCTTTTGTTTTTGCTCCGTCTGTAGAAGAGATTTATCCTGAGCCTGATACCCGGCAGTTCAGCTATGCGCCGTTGGACACAGTGATGGAAGGCCGTTTCCGTCCGGGACATTTCAATGGAGTATGCCAGATAGTGAGCAAGCTGTTTATGATTGTAAATCCTACCCGTGCTTATTTCGGCGAGAAAGATTTCCAGCAGTTGGCTATTATTCGTGAAATGGTGAAACAGATAGGGTTCAACGGACTGGAAATTGTAGGTTGTCCTATTGTGCGTGAGGAAGACGGGCTGGCATTGAGCAGCCGCAATGCACGGCTTTCTGCGGTGGAGAGAGAGTATGCGCTGAATATTTCGCAGACTTTATTTAAGAGTTGTACTTTTGCAAAATCTCATCCGGTCGCTGAGACTCAGAAGTTTGTAGAAGATGCGATTGCTGCCGCTCCGGGTTTGCGTCTGGAATATTTTGAAATAGTAGACGGCACTACGCTTCAGAAAATAACGGATTGGGAAGATACGGATTATGCAGTAGGTTGCATTACGGTATTTTGCGGAGAGGTACGTTTGATAGATAATATAAAATATAAGGGATAGTGATCGTTAACCATTAGAATTATGATGATTGAGGTATTAAAGTCGAAACTGCATTGTGTCCGTGTAACGGAAGCCAATTTGAATTACATGGGTAGTATTACGATTGACGAGGACTTGATGGATGCCGCCAACATGATTGCCGGCGAGAAAGTGCACATTGTGGATAATAATAACGGCGAGAGGTTTGAAACTTATATTATTAAGGGTGAGCGCGGTTCGGGATGTATTTGTCTGAATGGGGCTGCTGCCCGGAAAGTACAGGTGGGTGACATTGTGATTATCATGTCATACGCCATGATGGATTTTGAGGAAGCTAAATCGTTCAAGCCGACGGTGGTTTTCCCCGATTCGGCGATGAACAAGATTGTATAACGATATTTTTGTTCGGTAATCCAAAAGCCCGGTAGACGTGAGTCTGATACGGGCTTTATTTTTTTATCCGCAATCATAGGGCAATAAACTTTCATTTATTATCCGGTAGTATGATTGCGGATAATCTGTTTATATGGATTTCTCCTTGATAAGTCCTGTCCGGTAGGCCATCAGCAATTTCTTTAAATCGTTGATCTGTGTCACCAGTTCCCGTCCTTTGTCAGTGTCCTTTACCATCATGCGTTGGGTGCTCATTTCTACTATCTGAGTGCTCGATTTGATATCCTGCCCTTCTTCAATGGCTTTTTGCATTGAGGTGAACGGTTCGTGCTGTACCAGTTGGAATCCGCGCGAATGGTATACCAGTGTATATCCGGCAATTCCGGTTTCCGAATGATACGCTTTAGAGAATCCTCCGTCTATGACCATCATCTTGCCGTTTGCTTTTATCGGATTCTCACCTTGGATGGTTTTTACGGGTACATGCCCGTTGATGATATGGCGGTGTGTTCCTATCACGCCGAACTCGTCCAGCAGCATGTCACATACTTTTTCTTCATTGCGCAGGCTGTAATAGTGACCTTTCACTTCCTTGTGCAACTCTTTCTCTTTTAAGAAGTAACGTTCAAAAGTAGCCATTTTGTCTTTGTCGAAAGCAGGGGAGTCTTTGCCACACCACAAGTACCATACATAGTCTACAGCAAAGGGTCTGTCCTCGTTGTCTTCCTCAGCGAAGAAGGCGGTACGGATCAAATGCCCTACTTTTTCCAGCAAGGCTTTTCCCTTGTACGTTTTTCCGGCTATGGACACATCTTTCAGCGTACCGTCGGCATTCAAGGGAATGGAGGCGTGGAACAGCAGATTTGAGTTGCTCACCGTGTACATGCATCCGTAACGGAACAGGCAGCGGATATGTTTTTTCAATTTCTCACTGCTGACAAATGAACGATGGAGTTTGTTCATAATTTCCCGTTCTTCGTCTGTCAGCTTATAAGGATCGGCAGGATCTACCGTAGGAAGAAAACTGTCTTTCAGCTCATATTCTTTTCCATTGGGCATTGTGATGGTCTTACGCTCGAAGTCTATACGGTGTAGCAGCATACGGTCGTCCATCTCGAAATCGGGGCGGCGCCTGATAATCTCCGCTTCCAGCTTGAACTGGATAACACTGATTGCTTTGTGCATCTGGCCTATCATGCGCAGCGTCTTGGCATTGTACGTACAGTCTTCTTTCTCTACTTTCGGTCCGAACAGGGTGCAGGGATCATCAGCGTATGTTTCCATGGCAAAGGTGGCCAGGGGCAGAAGGTTGATGCCATATCCGTCCTCCAGAGCGGCAAGGTTGCCATAACGCATGGCCAGGCGTAGCACGTTTGCCATACAGCAGTCGTTGCCGGCTGCGGCTCCCATCCATAAAATGTCATGGTTTCCCCATTGTACGTCGAAATTATGATAATCGCATAATATGTCCATAATGCGGTGGGGGGCAGGGCCACGGTCGAATATATCACCCAGCACATGCAGTGTGTCTATGGTGAGCCGTTGGATGAGGTTGCATAGGGCAATGATAAAGTCATCGGCGCGGCGGGTAGAAATGATGGTGCTGATGATGACATTAATATACGCCTGTTTGTTGGGAACCATTGAGTTTTCGTGCAACAACTCCTGAATGATATACGAGAATTCTTTGGGAAGCGACTTCCGCACTTTGGAACGGGTATATTTGGAGGATACATTCTGGCATACACGTACCAGTTGGTTCAACGTGATGACATACCAGTCGTCCAAATCCGTTTCCACTGCTTTTACCAGATCCAGTTTTTGTTCCGGATAATAAATCAGCGTACATAGTTCTTTTTTTTCATTCTCGCGCAGGGTATTGCCGAATATTTCATTTACTTTTCTTTTGATGGCCCCGGAAGCATTCCGCAATACATGCTGGAATGCCTCGTACTCTCCGTGCAGGTCGGCAAGGAAATGTTCTGTACCTTTAGGCAGGTTCAGAATAGCTTCCAGGTTGATTATTTCCGTACTGGCATCGGCTATAGTGGGGAAACTATGCGACAGCAGTTGCAGGTATCGCATATCTTCCTGTATGGTTTCCGGTGTGATAGAATTATAAGCGTTCATAGCTGGAAATTATATAAAAAACATAAGTATTAATTGGGCTATAATGACCCGGCTGAACATGGACAGCGGATATACGGTGGCATAACTCACTGCCGGATTATCACCGGGTAACGTGTCATTGGCATAGTTCAATGCCATAGGGTTTGCCATGCTTCCACACAGCATGCCACAGGTGCTTCCGAAGTCGAGGTGGCTTATGCGGAGGGCCACTAATGCCATAATGACTACCGGAATAAAGGTGATGGCGAAGCCTACAGCTATCCAGATGGCTCCTTCGGGGCGCATCACTGTCTCGAAGAAATGTGCGCCTGCATCCAGTCCCAGGCAAGCCAGATAGAGGGATAACCCGATACCGCGCAGCATCAGGTTGGCACTCCGGGTGGTATAAGTGATGAGGTGGAAACGGGGGCCAAAGCATCCGATAAGAATTCCTACTACGATAGGTCCGCCTGCCAGGCCTAATTTAACGGGAGTGCTGATGCCGGGGATGGCGATAGGGATGGAGCCTAGTATCAATCCCAGTACAATACCTATAAAAATGGCGGCAAGATTAGGGTCCTTCAACGTTTTAACCGCATTGCCCAATACTTTTTCCACATTCTCTATGGCTTTGGCTTCTCCCACTACGGTCAGCCGGTCGCCCAGTTGGAGGATCAGCCCCGGTGTGGCAAGCAGTTGTACCCCGCTGCGCATCACACGGCTGATGTTGATGCCATAGCTGTTGCGCAGACGTAAAGAGCCTAGTTTTTTCCCGTTTATTTCGGGGCGGCTGATAACGATATGTTTGGAAATCAATTGGCTGTCTATGGCATTCCAGTCGATGTCTTCTTTATTCCAATCCTGGTTTTCCTGTTCGCCGAAAAGAATCGTGAGCGAGGGAGCGTCCTTTTCGGTGGTGATAACCAGCAGGCGATCATTCTCTTTCAGTATTTTTTCGGAAGTGGGGATGCTTACCGTACCTTCCCGCCATAAACGGGAGATAACAAATTTAGGATAGCTTAATAAAGCTACTTCTTTTATGCTTTTATTGAAAATGGCGGGATTGTGCACTTTGAAGGTGGCAATGAACGTTTGATTGGTGTCCTCGTGCTCGTGAATGTCGATATCTGAGGGACGGACAAATAATTTGCGTACCAGCAGCATGGCCAGAATAACACCTACCACTCCCAGCGGATAGGTTACGGCGCAACTTAACGCAGCGCCACTGGCGGGTTCCCCCATTTGTTTCAATGTCTGTTGGGCGGCCCCCAAAGCGGGAGTATTGGTGGTGGCTCCACAAAGGATGCCTACCATATCGCTCATCGGTATGCCTCCCAGTTTGCTGAAAAGCACCGTCATGACCGTACCTGCCAGAATAACGCCTATGCCCAGCATATTGAGCTGTACGCCGCCTTTACGGAATGAACTGAAAAAGCCGGGACCTACCTGCAAGCCCAGTTCGTATACAAAAAGCACAAGACCGAAACTCTCGGCGTAATTCAGCATATTCGGGTCGATTGAGAATCCCAGGTGTCCGGCCAGAATACCGGCAAAAAAGACGAAGGTAACTCCCAATGAAATGCCAAACAGGTGGATTTTACCTAAACCGAGCCCCACGGCAATGATAATCGAGAGGATTACAACCGCCTGTAAAGGCGTGTGTTCAAAAAATAAGCTATTTAACCATTCCATATTGCAAAGATAGTACATTTTTAAGTTCTGCAAGCGATAAATAGGTATTTATGGATGGAACATGACTCATCTCGTTCTATAAATGATCCTTTTCCTCCAGCCACGCATCAATCAGTTTTCTTGCCAGGCTCAGCTTTTTGGGTATCTCCGGCAAGTTGTCTTTGGTATAGAAAGCGCCGGCATTCAGTTCTTCTTGTTGTAGTTTGATGTTTCCGCTTTCATAATCGGCGGTGAAGCCTATCATGATTCCGCTGGGATAAGGCCACGGCTGGCTGCCGAAATATTTCAGGTTTTTGATATGGAGTCCTGTTTCTTCCAGTACCTCGCGGTGCACACATTCCTCCAAAGTTTCGCCCGGTTCAAGAAAACCGGCTACCAAACCGTTGAAGGTTCCCCGGAAGTTGCGGGCGTGGACCAGCAGTATGCTGTCTTCCCGGCGTATCAATACAATGATGGCAGGAGAGATGCGCGGATAAATTTCCTGACGACATTGGGGGCATTTTTTAGCAATAGGAGAAATCTGTACGGTAGGTACGCCGCACATGGGGCAATAGCGGCTGTTCTTGTCCCAATTCAGTATCTGGAAGGCTTTTCCACCCACATTGTACTCTTCCCAAGGCAATACGTCGTATGAACTCCGGAGATCCATCATCAGGTGGCGGTCATTTTCGCTGCCGGGCACCGGGGCATGTACGGAGAAAGTCTTGGCAGTGCGTCCCTCTATCTCTCCGATGGTGTGGATAGTGCTTCCCACCGGAACAGGCATGGGAGGCTCTGTTCCGAAAGGTATGGTGTACATTCCGTTCTTTTTCTCTATCAGCAGCTGATCCTTATAAAAAACGAACCAGCCGCAGGTTTCTATATCTTCTTCCATATTCTTTTTTACCTTGTTGCAATTATTGATTCAATCCTTTCATAGTGAGCTGGATGCGCTTGCGCTCTAGGTCTATGCTCATCACTTTCACCCGTACATGCTGATGGATGCTGACTACGGTGGTGGGGTCGCTCACAAATTTGTCGGCCAGTTGTGATACGTGCACCAGACCCTTCTCTTTGATTCCTATATCTACAAAGCAACCGAAGTTGGTAATATTGTTCACAATGCCGGGCAGTTCCATTCCTTCAGTCAAATCCTCTATGGTCTTTACATTCTTGTCAAATTCAAAAACTTGGATTTGTTGCCGTGGGTCGCGTCCCGGCTTGTCCAATTCCTGCATGATGTCTGTCAAGGTGGGAAGCCCCACTGTCGGGGTGACATACTTCTTGATATCAATCCGGCTGCGCAGTTCTTTGCTTTTTATCAGTTCGTCTACGGTGCAGTTCAGGTCTTTGGCTATCTGCTCCACTATGGGATAGCTTTCGGGATGCACGGCCGAGTTGTCCAGCGGATTCTTCGCTTGTGGGATACGCAGGAACCCTGCGCATTGCTCAAACGCTTTCGCTCCCATCCGGGGTACTTTCAATAATTCCTTGCGTGAACTGAAAGGCCCGTTCTCGGTGCGGTAATCCACAATGTTTTGAGCCAAGGCAGGACCTAGTCCCGATATATAAGTCAGCAGATGGCGGCTGGCGGTATTGAGGTTCACACCTACCAGGTTCACACAACTTTCCACTGTCTGGTCCAATGACTTCTTCAATAAAGTCTGGTCCACATCATGCTGGTATTGTCCCACTCCGATAGATTTGGCATCTATTTTCACCAGTTCGGCCAGCGGGTCCATCAACCGGCGGCCTATGGATACGGCTCCACGCACGGTCACGTCGTATTCAGGGAACTCGTCTCGGGCGGTTTTCGAGGCCGAGTAAATGGATGCTCCGTCCTCGCTTACTACAAATACTTGCAATTCACGGTCATAGCGTTGTGAAGTGATGAATTGTTCTGTCTCACGGCTGGCGGTGCCATTGCCTATGGCGATTGCCTCTATCTGATATTGTTCTACCAATTTCACGATGCTGCGGGCTGCCTGTGAGTATTCATTCTTAGGCGGATGCGGATAAATGGTTTCATTGTGCAGCAAAGAGCCTTGGGCGTCCAGACAGACTATTTTACATCCGGTACGGTAGCCGGGATCAACTCCCATGACCCGTTTCTGTCCCAAAGGAGGAGCCAGCAGAAGCTGTCTCAGGTTTCCGGCGAAGACGCGGATTGCCTCCTCGTCGGCTTTCTCCTTGCTCAAGGCTGAAAATTCGGTTTCGATGGAAGGCTTCAGAAGCCGCTTGTACGCATCACGCACTGCCTCGCCTACCTGGCGGCTGCATTCATTGTTGCCACGGACATACATTTGTTCCAGCCGTCCGGCGCACTCTTCGTCATCAGGACTTATACTTACTTTCAACAGGCCTTCCGACTCTCCCCGGCGGATAGCCAGCAGACGGTGGGAGGAACAGCGTTTCAAAGGTTCGCTGAAATCGAAATAATCGCGGTATTTGGCGGCTTCTTCCTCTTTGCCTTTCACCACTTTGGAGGTGATGACAGCTTGTCGGGAAAATTGGTTGCGCAGTTGGTTGCGGGCGCGCTCGTCTTCGCTCACTTGTTCGGCTATGATGTCGCGCGCGCCTTTCAGCGCATCCTCTTCGTCTTTCACATCTCCTTTCACAAAAGCGGGGAGACGGCTGTCCAGATGGTTTTCGCGTTGCAATAACAGTAAGGTGGCAAGCGGTTCCAGTCCTTTTTGCCGTGCCGCTTCGGCGCGGGTTTTACGTTTCGGCTTATAGGGCAGATATATGTCTTCCACTTCGGTGGCATCCCAACTCTGTTCAATGCGTTTGCGCAATTCTTCTGTCAGTTTGCCCTGTTCTTCTATGGTAGAAAGAATAGTTTCTTTTCGCTTGGCCAGTTCACACAACTTGTCATTTCTGTCTTTAATTTCGCCTATTTGTACTTCGTCCAGTCCTCCGGTTGCCTCTTTCCGGTATCGGCTTATGAAAGGGATGGTAGCTCCCCCGTCCAGTAGAGATAATGTATTGTCTACTTGATGTACGGAAACCTTCAGGGCTGCGGCAATCATTTTATTGAATAGTTCCATGTCTGTTGTTTTCTTTTGGGGGCAAAGGTATAAAAAAGGTATGGGTTTTTCCGTATAATTTGAGGTTGAAAACAGTGTATCTTATCCGTTCGCTCGGTATTCTCTTGATTTTGAAATGACTGCATCGAACTAGGAAGTCATGGAAACATTGTGTTTATTGGATGACAACTTATCATGGGAAAAGAAAATAACTTGGTCGAATTTATAGAAATGCTAAAAGAAAAGACCGGTTGTAAGATAACATTATGACCAACAGCAGAAAAGAGGTTTCTCAATGAGAAAATAGTCCATAATGGGTATAACTAATAATATTGTAAGAATTTGATGTACAATCGAATAAAAAGCGTAACTTTGTGGAAATGTCAAAGAAGATTATGACTAAAAATACAGATAAACAAGCAATTGATAACTTGGCAGATAATTTCAATGGTTATGCGGCACTGCTTCGTAAAATCAAGCAGCGGGTATTGGTTGCCCAACAACGAGCGATTTATGCCGCCAACGAAGAAATGCTCCGAATGTATTGGGATATTGGAGGTATGTTGCGGCAAAGTCAAGATGCAGATGGTTGGGGCAAGAAAACCTTGCAACGCTTGTCCGTGGACTTGAAGAACGATTATTCCGAAATAAAGGGTTTTTCTGTGCGCAACATGCAGTGTATGATACAGTTCTTCAACGAATACAATCAAGAACTTACGATGGTGAAAGGTGCTGATTCTTCAATTGCGCAATCAATGATTGCGCAATTAGGCGAATATAATTTTTCCTTTCCTATCAAACATCTAGGCTGGACGCATAACCTGATACTCTTACAACAAGTCAAGGATATTCGCGCACGGTATTGGTATATGGTGCAAAGTATTACATCGCATTGGAATACACGCTATCTGCAAGAAGCTATCAAACTTGATGACTATGGCAAGCATGGTGCGTTGGCAAACAATTTCACTGAAACCCTGCCTGTTCCCGAAGTAAACGATGTGAAATCAATGCTCAAAGACCCGTATATATTCGATATGCTGACCTTTACCGACCAATACAATGAGCGTGATGTAGAAATCGGTTTGGTGAAACATGTAGAGAAATTCCTTGTGGAAATGGGCGCAGGTTTTGCTTTCATGGGACGACAATACCATATTGAGGTGTCAGGAGATGATTACTATAATTGACATATTGATGTACAATACCTTCCTACACCGCTATTTGGTGATAGAGTTAATCAATAGTTTACTGGTGGTAAGCCGGAAATATGGTCGTAGCCTTTAAGGGTATATTCTAAGTGGTGGATATTTAACCCTTTTAGTTATTATTAACTCATCTACGGTGTCAATACGAGCGATTTATTCTTTTTTTTCGGTGCAATTCGTTTCCGATATTTCACTTCTATTTGGGCTCAATGTCTAAGCCAATACAAAGGTACAATATTTTATCCGATATTGTTTGTTACTTATTGTTTTTTGGAAATAATTTTATTGTAGATATTATTACCTCCACAAAGGCTCTTGTTCCCAATTACGAGGGAAGCCCAACAAGCGAGTTTTCACTGATGGATGGCTTATCAAGAGTTGCTTGAAATCGGTAATGAATGTATTTTCAAGAACAATGGAGTTGAGCCAATACACAACACAGCATAATTGTGGATAAAGAGTTTGTTCTCGGAATGAGAAATCAGCAATCCATGTATTTGGCATACGTTCTGGCATCTTTGTTTTTACTGGAAAGACATGGTTGGACAGTCGTGAATGATGAGCACAACAATTACGAAGCACCGCAAGACACTCTAACCAGCTTCTCAAAAATTTGTGATGATTCAAACCGAACTCTCTTGCGACAGCATGTTTTGCCGTGGCATTTGAAAAATTGGAATAGAGCTTAGAGAGTGTTCCCATTGAGATAGCCTCCAATGTTTTCCATACAGGAGGCAGCTCTGGTTCGTTGTATTTGCGGAAATGCTCAGTAATAAAATCATCGTGTGAGCGTTCCACCTCTTTACGGATAACAGCTAAATTGGTAGCAAAACGAGCCTCATTGGTGGCAAAGTTTTCGTCCATAAACCAAAATGCTCCAAATTCAAGAGCAAAGTGCTTGATTATTTTTGTGCGAACAGCAACTTCAATCGTTTGAATGGCAGTAAAGAGCAAAGCCCTAAGTTGCTTATCAAAGGAATACAGGTCGATAATATCTGCAAAACGACAACCTTCTCTAAATTGATGCGTAGTGTGGTCAGCTTCAAAATGTCGCCAATAACCAGCAAGACGAAAATAGCTTATGATGTCAAGGGCTTTAACAGCTCGCTCAACATCATCAATAAGCAAACCTCTTTCTTTGAGAATATCAATTTGTTGTTCCGTGGTTATGGCTCGATTTGTATACCTGACTCCCATAAATAAAAATGTCCCGCTGGGTACGCTAATCTTACGGGAAGCGAGCGGGATTTGTTGGTGCAAAGGTAATTAATTATTTCTAACCTACCAAACAATAGAGCAAATATCAAACAGATATTTTTATCTTACCGCTTCTTTTTCAAATGTTTTTCCGTAATTCTGTACTCGGATTTGGGTAACCATTTCCATGCATTTGAAAATAAAGAAGCGTTATGCTACTCTTGTAAGTGCGAAGCTTGAGAAACTAAACACAAAATCAACAAGAATAGGCATGGTAGTTCCCACGTTATAGCGTGGGCTGCTTTACCATATCTGTTGATTTAGGTTTTCTCAGGACCTGCACTTTAAAATGTGGTTATTGGCAGTGTCACACTTCTTTTTTAGGAGAAAGTGTTACGACAAAAAGAAAAAAGTCAATAGATCTAGCAGCTCAATCCGGGGCAGCTAACGAAGTTGTGTCTAGATATGGATCGGCCTCAAAAGAACATTTAGTATCCTATTCTGGTGTTGACTCACAGTACATAAATGGGATTAAAATTTGGAATAAATAAATCGGGTGTCTTTCTGCAAAGAAAAAGAGTCGTTCCGATGCGTTTCCAGGGCTCACAAGGCTCAAGGCTCACTTATGCGGTATTTTAACCTTGGTAGATGTGTAAGTATTTGCTTTACAGTCTGTTTGGTGGGACAAAACGTGCGGGTTGAATATTATTCTTTGGTCTTTGGAAAGTTCAGGATTGTCTTGACTTTGTCTGTCGTTTTATAGAATTTGTGTTTGCTTTGACCAGGCTTGTTTTTTGCCGGGTTTTATTCATAATGGCCGGATCAATGGATATGGGCACATTCGGATTTTTCACGATGCCCGGAATGACCAAGTGATGATGTCAATAGAAGTTTCTTTTATTTATACATTTTTCTTTCCGGTAAATGTCGGATGCGTTCGTGTATGTCTGGGGCTCATTATATTATTCATTTTATTTTTTAGAATATAGTCTTGTCCCCTTCTTTTTATTGTAATTAATTAAAAATCAGTGCGTTATTAGGTTTCTTGAAGCTTGTTTTGGGCTTAAATACCGCCTAAGTGAGCCTTTGAGCCCTGAGCCTTGGAAAGCTTGGTGAAAAGACCTTGTAATTCCTTTCAAAAGACCTGTTCTTTGTATAAAAAGACCTTGACGTTTTTTTAAAAGAACCTTGTCTTTGACGCCAAACATCAGGACCTTTTTTTTAAATGTCTGGATCTTTTTCAAAAACAACAAGACCTTTTTTCAAAAGGAACGGGTACAAACGGACGGCCGGTCCGTCTCTTTTCCCAGATAGTGTAATAATTATGAAGAAACTGTTTATTTTACTTGTGTGCCTGTTGCCTGTGTTGGCACAAGCTCAAATGGAAACCTCTGTAGCCGGATTCATCCCTTTATCCGGTAGCGGAAGAATAGTATATAATTTCAATCCCGGATGGCGCTTTCATCGTGGAGACATAAAAGGCGCGGAAGCCGTACGTTTTGATGATACATCCTGGCAGGTAGTGTCTGTTCCGCATACTGTGGAACTGATGCCTGCCGAGGCAAGCGGTTGCCGTAACTATCAGGGTGTGGCATGGTACCGGAAACATTTTGTGATTCCTCAAGATATGAAAGGAAAAGAGGTGTCGCTTCATTTTGAGGGAGCTATGGGAAAACAGGTGATTTATTTAAATGGCAAGAGGGTGCAAGAGCACTTGGGAGGATACCTTCCTTTCACTGTGCAACTGACGGAACAGGGGGTACAGCCCGGAGACAGTTGCTTGCTGGCAGTGATGACGGATAATAGTGATGATAAGAATTTTCCTCCGGGAAAACGTCAATATACCTTGGATTTCGCTTATCATGGAGGAATTTACCGGGATGTGTGGATGATAGGAAAATCAAGTGTAGCTATTACAGATGCCTTGGAGGCCGATAAGGTGGCCGGAGGCGGAGTTTTTGTGCATTTTGACAATATAAGCGGGAAAAAAGCGGAAGTGTATGTGGATACGGAAGTGCATAACAGTGGAAAGCGGACGCGTACCGTAGCCGTGGAGACGGTTTTGGTGGATGCCGGCGATGTTCCCGTAAAACGGGTTTCGCAACAGGTGAAGCTGCAAGCAGGGGAATCGAAGACGGTGCGGCAACGGTTTGCAGTTCGCAATCCTAAGTTATGGTCTCCTGACTCGCCTTATTTGTATAGGATACAATCTCGTGTCAAAGCCGGACATGAAGTGTTGGATGGGGGAGTGACACGTGTGGGGATCCGCAAAGCGGAATTTAAAGGTAAGGATGGCTTTTGGTTGAATGGCAAGCCTTTTGGTCAATTGGTCGGCGCGAACCGTCATCAGGATTTTGCATACGTGGGTAATGCGCTGCCCAACAGCCAGCAATGGAGGGATGCCAAACGCTTGCGTGATGCAGGATGTACCATTATCCGTGTAGCTCATTATCCGCAAGATCCGGCATTCATGGATGCTTGCGACGAAATGGGGCTGTTTGTTATTGTGGCTACTCCGGGATGGCAATATTGGAATAAAAATCCGGAGTTCGCAAAGTTGGTACATCGGAATACCCGTGAGATGATACGCCGGGACCGCAATCATCCCAGTGTGCTGATGTGGGAGCCTATTTTGAATGAAACGCCTTATCCGCGCGATTTCGCACTGGAGGCGTTACGGATTACATGGGAGGAGTTTCCTTATCCCGGACGTCCTGTAGCGGCAGCCGATGTTCATTCGAAAGGAGTGGCGGAAAACTATGATGTGGTGTACGGATGGCCGGGAGATGATGAGAAGGCAGACCGTCCGGAACAATGTATTTTTACTCGTGAGTTTGGCGAGAATGTGGATGACTGGTATGCACATAATAATAATAACCGTGCCAGCCGTAGCTGGGGGGAACGCCCGTTGCTGGTGCAGGCACTGTCATTATCAAAGAGTTATGATGAAATGTACCGCACTACAGGGCAGTTTGTCGGTGGGGCGCAATGGCATCCTTTTGACCATCAGCGGGGGTATCATCCCGATCCGTATTTCGGGGGCATTTATGATGCGTTCCGTCAGCCTAAATACGCTTATTATGCTTTTCGCAGCCAGTCTGCCGCGACATTGAAGCATCCTGTGGCGGAATGTGGCCCTATGGTGTTTATCGCCCATGAGATGTCTCCTTTCTCGGATGCCGATGTGGTGGTGTTCAGTAATTGTGACTCGGTTCGTCTCTCTGTCTATGACGGTACTGAGAGCCGGACGCTTCCGGTTGTTCATGCGCAGGGACACATGCCTAATGCCCCGGTGATATTCAAGGATGTATGGGATTTCTGGGAAGCACGCGAGTATAGTTATAAGCAAAAAAACTGGCAGAAAGTAAATATGGTGGCAGAAGGAATTATAGACGGTAAAGTGGTTTGCACCTATAAGCGGATGCCGTCACGCCGCAGCACGAAGTTGCGTATGTATGTGGATACGGAAGGAAAGCAATTGGTGGCAGACGGTTCGGATTTTATCGTAGTAGTGGCCGAAGTGACGGATGATAGCGGTAATGTGCGCCGTCTGGCAAAAGAAAATATCGTATTTACTGTAGAAGGTGAAGGACGAGTTATAGGGGATGCCTCTATCAATGCCAATCCGCGCACGGTGGAGTTTGGCTCTGCTCCCGTATTGATCCGTTCTACCCGCAAGCCCGGCAAAATAAAGGTGAAGGCCCATGTGCAGTTTGAAGGAACGAATGCACCGGTTGCTACGGAAATAGAATTAGAAAGTATTCCGTCAGAACTGCCTTTCTGTTATACGGAGGAGGAGACGGATGCCCAATCAGCCGGAGCAGGACTGGCCGGAAGCCCTGTTAGAACAGAAAGAATGGCGGGGAAAGTTGTGCTGACAGAAGAGGAAAGGCAAAAAGTATTGATGGAGGTGGAGAGACAGCAAACTGAATTCGGTACGGAGAAGTAATATAGATAGAACGCGGACTTATCTCGTTCCAATCTAACCAATAATTGGTATTTAACTAATTTCAATTTAAGTACCAACGGATTTTTTCTTATCTTTGATCTCGGTTTGAAGAAAACTAAATACTTATGAAGAAATATATACTTATTATACTTTGTTGCCTGACAAGCTTTCCTCTGTGGTCATATAATGTGAATATGATTGTGGAACATTATTCTGTAGATCAAGGGCTTCCTAATAATACGGTAAACTGTACCTTGAAAGACAGAGATGGCTTTATCTGGTTCGGAACCTGGTATGGCTTATGTTGTTTCGATGGAGTGAAGTTTAAAACATTCAATAAACAGGAGCACGATTCGGATGTGCCGCCACGTAAGATCCAGCGCATAGTCGAGGATAAAAACGGGTATATATGGGTAAAGACCATTGACCGTAAGTTGTATGTCTTCAATAAAGTGACCGAATGTTTTCATGCTGTTTATGATGACATGAAGAACTATTCGGAGAATATTCAGGTGATAAAATTACAAAATACGGCCGAGGGGGATGTGTTGTTGCTGACCAAAGATAAAAATCTGTTGTTGGCCGGGGTAGATGAAAAGGGGCAGGTAACTATCAAGATTCTGTTCGACTCTCGGGACGAGATAAACAAGCATGATTATACACTGAAACACCATGTCCTGTGCGAAACGGAGGAATATATCAGTTGGATAGGAACTGATTATAAGGTGTCTGCCGTGCATAAAGGAGCGGAATTGGCATCCCGGCCTGCCGATTTCATAACCAGTAAGATTAATTCCGGTGACAAGGATAGTTTTACCAGTTTCTTTGAGGATGGCAGGAAGGTATGGGTCGGAGATCGTGCGGGTATTTTTTACAGTATCGATGTAAGGACCGGTTTGGTAAACCGGTATGTACTTTCCGAAATAAAAGGTGCGATCAGCAATTTGCTGGTTACTCCGGCAGGTTATGTCTATCTCAGTGTGGCCGGACAAGGTACATACGAATATGATTTGGCCGAGCGCAGGTTGCAAAAGATAAATACTGAAATGAATGACGCTATGGTTACTCATGCATTCATAGACCAGTATGATAAAATATGGTTTCACGAAAATGAGAAGGCGCTGATTTATTATGATCCGTTGAACCATACCGCAAAACGGTTTCCGTTTACCATGTTCGGCAAGATAACCACCCTGTATTCGGAAGATGCCGGTGAAAGAGGGCTTTTTTTCCTGTCTCCGGCAGGAGAGGCCTGGTTGTTCGACAGGGAACATGCGGAGATGGTTTATATTAATAAGTTGAAACAACTTTCTAATGATAGGGCAAATCAGCAGTTTTATCATCTGATGTTGGATAATGACGGGGTATTGTGGCTTTCCTCTGCCGATGAAGGGGTGTATTGCATGAATTTCCCCAAGAAGCAATTCAATCTGCTTTCGTTGTCTCCGCAATCAGCCGGGCAGGAAAATTATACGATAGGGGTAAGAGCCCTTTTCCAATCAAAAAGTGGCGATATCTGGGTGGGCACCCGTTGGCAGAGTGTGTATCGGATGGATCGGAACGGTGTAACCAAACATGTTTTTTCGACAGGTGACGAGCACATAGGTAATGTATATCACATCATGGAAGACGACAAGGGAAACCTTTGGTTCTCTACCAAAGGCGACGGATTGGTGAAGGCTGTTCCTGATGAGAAAGCGGCAGGTGGTTTCCGTTTTAAACGCTATCTGCATAATTTGTCTGATTTGTCGTCAATCAGCGGGAATGATGTGTATTTCACTTATCAGGATGAAAAGAAACGTATCTGGGTGGGTACTTTGGACGGAGGATTGAATCTGCTTTGTGAGGAAAATGGGGAAGTCACTTTTAAGAATAAATATAACGGATTCAAGAACTATCCTACGTATGGCCTTTATATGGAAGTGAGAAATATGATAGAGGATAATGACGGGCGTATGTGGGTAGGTACGATGGACGGGCTGATGTCTTTTAAAAACAACTTTGCCTCAGTGGAGCAGATTGATTTTGAAACCTACCGTGGTGCCAACCGGGTAAATTATGCCGATAGCGATGTGTACGCGCTTTATAAAGACGAGTTCTCTCAGATATGGGTATGCGTGTTTGGTGGAGGATTGAGCAAATTGTCGGGATATGATGAGGAAACGCATAAGCTTTCATTTAAATCGTATGGCTGGGAAGACGGATTGAATAATGATGTGGTGATGTCTATTATAGAAGATGATAACGGTTTCCTTTGGCTTGCTACGGAAAAAGGACTCTCTTGTTTTGACAGGGCGACAAGCCAGGTGCGTAACTATGACAAATATGATGGCTTTCCTCCGGTTGTGATGGAAGAAAACACCGCACTGAAAACGCTGGACGGAGAACTTTGGCTGGGGTGTAAAGAGGGTATCCTGACCTTTTCTCCCGATAAATTGGAAACGAAAAAGGTCGATTATAATACATTCATTGTAGGATGTCAGATATCAAACCGGGATATACGCAGCTATACGGAACATCCCATTATTGACCGGTCCATTACCTATACAGACCGGATTACATTGAATCATAACCAGTCCATGTTTACTTTAGAGTTTGCGGCGTTGAACTATAATAATCAGAACCGTGTGTCTTACAAATATATTTTGGAAGGATATGAAAAAGAATGGCACTATAACGGGAAGAACCGTATAGCTTCCTATACCAATGTTCCTCCCGGTAAGTATCTTTTCAGAGTACAGACACTGGATGAGGCAAATCCCGGTTTGGAGTCTTTCCGTGAGTTGACCGTTGTCATTCTGCCGCCTTGGTGGGCCAGTTGGTGGGCGTATGTTATCTATATGATTATAGCCGTAGCCTTATTGCTGGTGGCTATAAAATTATCTCTTTTCATGATTAAGGTGAAGAATGATGTGTATATCGAACAAAAATTGTCCGAATTGAAAATCAAGTTCTTTACCAATATCTCGCATGAGTTGCGTACTCCGCTGACTCTGATCCAAGGGCCTATTCAGGAACTGAGAGAAAAGGAGAAACTATCTCAGAAAGGAATGCAATATGTGGATCTGATGGAAAAGAATACCAAACAGATGCTGCAACTGGTCAATCAGATATTGGATTTCCGTAAAATACAGAACGGCAAGATGCGTCTGCATGTGTCGTTGTTCAACCTGAATGAGATGGTAGACTCTTTTGAGAAAGAATTCAGGGTGATGGCCGAAGAAAATGAAGTCAGCTTCACGTTCCAGCTGGCCGGTGAGGATATCATGGTATGGGCGGATAAGGAGAAAGTGGCTATCGTGATCCGCAACATCATCTCCAATGCGTTCAAGTTCACTCCTGCCGGGGGAAATATTTATGTCACGATGGGAGTGTCGGATGATGACAGGCATTGTTATGTACGGGTGGAAGATAGCGGTGTGGGGATTCCCCAAAGCAAGCTTTCCGAAATCTTCGAGCGTTTCTCGCAGGCTGACAATGCACGTGGCGCTTATTATCAGGGAACGGGCATCGGATTGGCTTTGTCTAAGGAAATTATCAGTCTGCATCATGGGGAAATCTATGCAGAGAGTCCTGAAGGGAAGGGAGCGGTCTTTACCATTGAATTGCAACTGGGTAAGGAGCATTACAAACCGTCGGAAGTCGATTTCTATATGGGCGGGGAAACGGTGAGTGTTCCTGAGGCTGAATCTGTTTCTGCCTCTGCCGGCAAGGAAAGCGAGGAGGAGAAAGAACAGCCTGTCGATTCGTCTTTGCCTACCGTGCTGATTGTAGAAGATAATAAGGATTTATGCAATATGTTGAAGCTGCAATTGGAAGATAAATTCAATATTTATATGGCCAATGATGGTGTGGAGGGGCTGAAGAAAGTACATCTTTATCATCCCGACATGGTAGTCACCGACCAGATGATGCCGAATATGGATGGAATAGAGATGTTGCAACGCATCCGTAAAGATTTCCAGATCAGTCATATTCCGGTGATTATCCTGACGGCGAAAGGTAATGATGAAGCGAAGACCAAAGCGATAAGCATGGGAGCGAATGCCTATATCATCAAACCTTTCAGCAAAGACTATCTGGTAGCACGTATCGAACAGTTGCTGAATGAACGTAAATTGTTCCGTGAACGTGTATGGCAGCAGCCCGAAGAACATAAGGAGGAACAGGATACATACGAACAGTTCCTGGTGAAGAAAGATGTGCAGTTCATTGAAAAGATTCATCAGGTTATAGAAGAGAATCTGGATAATAGTGATTTTAATATAGATACTATAGCATCGACTATCGGGCTGAGCCGCTCGGCTTTCTTTAAGAAGTTAAAGAGCCTGACCGGGTTTGCTCCGGTGGATTTAGTGAAAGAGATTCGTCTGAATAAATCAATAGAGTTGATTAAAAACTCGGATATGAGTATTTCAGAAATAGCTTTTGCCGTGGGCTTCAAGGATTCCGGTTATTTCAGTAAATGTTTTCGTAAGAAATATGATCAGACTCCGAGGGAATATATGAATGAATGGCGTAAAGGTTGATTTCTTGACCTTATAAAGCAGGAATCCCGTAAACAGATGTAGGCGAGCGTCGTGTTTGCGGGATTGTCTTATTTGTTTGCTAAGTTATTTTTGGACTTTATTAAGATTTAGTGATTACATACTTTTTTGTGATTCGTCTTAATTCTAAACAATAACTAGATTACGATGAATGTGAAAAAAATTATCAGTTTAATCATGCTCCTGTTTATGTTACTGCCTTTGGGAGCACAGAATTCAGAGGGAAAACAATGCTATAAAATAGCTGCGTGTGACTGGATGATGCTAAAGCGTCAGAAGATCGGTTCTTTTCAATTGATGAAGGAACTAGGAGGTGATGGCATAGAAATGGACATGGGAGGCTTGGGAAAACGGGATACTTTTGATAATAAGTTCCACCAGCCCCATTTCTGTAAATTATTTAAAGAAACAGCACAGGAACAGCATATTGAAGTCCCTTCTGTGGCGATGTCCGGATTCTTTGGACAATCTTTCTTGACTCATCATAATTATAAAGCTTTAGTGCAGGATTGTTTGAATACGATGAAGGTGATGGGGGCCCAAGTAGCTTTCCTTCCATTAGGCGGCATAAAAGAGGACTGGACAGTAGCGGGTGATGCACGTCAGGAGTTGGTAAGCCGTTTGCACGAAGTGGGAGAAATGGCAGTGAAAGATGGAGTAGTGATAGGTATCCGTACTCCTTTGGACGCCGGAGGGGATATAAAACTGTTGAAAGAAATTAATTCGAAAGGTATAAAGATTTATTATAGTTTTCAAAATGCGTTGGAAAATGGACGCGACCTCTGTAAAGAGTTGAAAAAATTGGGAAAGGATCGGATTTGTCAGATACATTGTACGGATACAGACGGGGTTACTCTTCCTTATAATACCCGTCTGGATATGAATGCCGTAAAGCATACCCTTGATAAGATGGGGTGGAGCGGATGGCTGGTCATTGAACGGTCACGGAATAAGGATGAAGTCCGGAATGTAAAGAAAAACTTCGGGACGAATGTCGCTTATCTGAAACAGATATTTCAACAAGAAAAATAAGATAATATTTTAATTTTAAAAATGATTCTATGAAGAAAGAAAATGCATTTCTTCAGAAGCTGGACAAGATTGGCAACTTGACACAAGTGGTCTGTCTCAGTCTGTTTCTGACAGGAGTTTCTGTTCAGGGAGTATCCGCTGAGACAGGATTTCCTATATCCCAGTCGGTGCAACAGACTAAAACTGTCACCGGACAGGTGGTTGATGAAACTGGTGAACCGGTGATTGGTGCCAGTGTGGTGGTGGAAGGAACTACAAACGGTACCATTACTGATTTTGACGGAAGATTTGCTTTGCAAGTCCCTTCGGGCAAGAAGGTTGTCATTTCATTTGTGGGGTATGTGCCGCAAACGATTGCTCCGAAACAAGGAAAAGACTTTAGAGTGGTGCTGAAGGAAGATTCCAAAATGCTGGACGAAGTGGTTGTAGTCGGTTACGGTACTCAGAAAGCAAAAGATGTGACAGGATCTATCGGGGTTATTACTCCTTCGGAAATTTCAGATTTGCCGGTGTCGAATTTGGGTGCTGCGCTAGCGGGACAGATACCTGGTTTGAGTATCAGTGGTGGTGACAGCCGTCCGGGTGAAGGGGCAACTATGTCTATTCGTCAATCTTTCTCGTATTCTAAAGATGGTGGTAGTACTAATCCGATGGTCATAATCGATGATGTGATTCAGATAGATGCCAACAGCGGTCTTCCGACATTAGAAACTTTCAATGCCCTTGATCCTTCTGAAATTGAAAGTATTTCAGTCCTTCGTGATGCCAGTGCTGCCATTTACGGTTCCCGTGCTTCGCAAGGTGCTATTATTGTAAAGACCAAACGAGGTAAATCAGGAGCTCCCAAAATCAATTATTCAGGTAAATTCGGATTTAATGATGCAGTGGGACATCCTAAAACCTTAAAAGGAGCAGCTTATGGACGTTTTGCCAATTCCTTTAATTTGGCCAATAATAAGATAAGTATGGATCCGGATGGAAACTGGATGAATAAAATTTATAATGAAGCGGAACTGGCCGAGATGGATGGCTTGAATTACAATTGGCTGGATGAAGCCTGGTCCGGCGCTTTTACAATGAACCATTCGGTCAATGTAAGTGGCGGTAGCGAGAAAGCTACTTATTTTGCGGGTGCTTCTTACTATACTCAGGGGGCGAATCTTGGAAAACAGGATTATAATAGATGGAACTTCCGTGCAGGTGTGGATATCAAATTGACTTCCGATTTGAAATTTTCTGCAACCATAGCGGGTAACCAGCAGGAAACCACATCGAGTTTTACCAAAGGTTTAAGCAATTTGAACGGTTATGGGGGAACTAAGCCCGGTGAATCCGGTGATTATTTGGTTCTTGCTCATATGCCGAATTATTTGCCATGGGAGATAACATTGGATGATGGTAATACCTATTATACATCTCCTTTGTTGAATAGTTACTCGAGTGCGGGTAATGCAACATCGGGCAATAAAATGAGTACATGGAATTATTTTGCTATGGAGAATAATGACGGTTCTTATTCCACGAATGATAATTTCAGTTATGATGCCAACTTCTCCGTCACTTATGCCGTTCCGTTTATCAAAGGTCTTTCATTCAAGGGAAGCTATGCGTTGAAGCGTAGTGCCAGTGATAGTGAGCAGGCATTTATGCCATTTACGTTGGCTTATCTGAAAGCAAGCGATGCATTGACACCCGGAAATCGTTTTTATAGCGATCATCCGTCTGTTTCCGATTATCAATTAAAAGAATTTACGGGAAGCACTCGTGTGGTATATTCAGACCAGATGGCTAAAAACGAGCAATTGAACTTCTATGTGAATTATGAAGGAAAGTTTGGCAAGCATAGCATTGCCGCCATGGCTGCAGTGGAAAAAATGCAGGCTTATATGCATTCCAAGCGGATGTTGTTTAATAACCCTGACCCGGATGGTTATTTGGGTACTTCGCCAAGTGCGGGAGCGATGGATACAGGTAATTCTATTACATATAAATACAAACAGGGATCTTTGTCTTATTTAGGTCGTGTAAGCTATAATTATGCCGATAAGTATTTGTTCCAATTCCTATTCCGTAGCGATGCTTCCACTAAATTTGCTCCGGCCAATTATTGGGGCTTCTTCCCGGGTGTTTCCGTGGGGTGGGTAGCTTCGGAAGAAGAGTTTATGAAGAAGTTGCTGCCGTCATGGTTTGAATACATGAAAGTACGTTTCTCATGGGGACGTACCGGTAAAGATAATATCAAAGCATGGGGATGGAAGCAACTCTATTCATTGGATCCTAGTAGAGGATATGGATTCGGTTCTAACGGTGGTATCCTGCAAACGGGTATCAAGCCGGGAGCGACTCCTAATCCTGATGCGCATTGGGATAATACCGATAAATTTAATCTTGGTTTTGATTTGCGTTTCCTCAATAACCGTTTAAGTGCGACTGTGGATGTGTACTATGATATAAACTCTGACATCTTGAATCAGAATATCGGTGGTATCATAGGTACTCCTATTTTTGCAGGAGGTGCTTTGACAGAAGTGAACTTTGGGCGTATTGATGCTTTTGGTAGTGAATTCTCTTTGAATTGGCGCGATAAAATAGATCAGGTGAAATATAATATCGGAGTGAATTTTGGATTTAATGGCAACAGGGTAAGAGAATGGCCCCAGTCTGCTCCGAGTTATATACAGGAAAATTCTGTAAGAGAGGGTGCTTCTACTATATTCCCTACATACGGGTATAAAGTATGGAGAGGTACAAGTTCCGGAGATGGTATTTTACGGAACAGTGATGATATTGAGAATTATTGGAACTATTTATCGGCCAATGCAGAAGCCGCAGGCACTTCTCCGGAATATTTGGGCGTAAAAGATGCCAGTCAGTTAAAACCGGGTATGTTGGCTTATCAGGATTTGGGTGGCGTATTGAATGAGGATGGTACGCAGTCGGGGCCCGACGGACGTATTGCCAAGACCCAGGATTATGCCAAACTGAATAAGAGTGGAAAGACATATGGTTTTACCACCAAACTGGGGGCGGAATGGAAAGGTATCAGCTTTAATATGATGATTGCCACTTCATGGGGTGGTTATCGCCAGATTGACGTCAATAAAATCACAACATCCAGTGGGGATATGCTTTGGACACCGGACTCATTCTGGGAAGATATGTTTGATGAAAGAAATAATACGACGGGGAAATATCCTAATTTAGGTTTAGACAACAGAATATCAGGATCAGTAATTGCACCGTCTGATTTTTGGTCTATCAGTACGTTCCGTTGCTATATCCGTAACTTAAGTATCGGTTATACGCTGCCTAAGGCATGGTTGTCACCTTTAAAGATCCAGTCGGCTAAATTAAGTCTGACAGGTAATAATCTATGGGATTTCTATAACCCGTATCCCGATCATTATCGTAATATGTATTGTGGAACAACTTCATTGTATCCTACATTGAGAACGTGGTCGTTGGGAGTAAATGTATCATTCTAAAATTAAAAAGAATCATTGATATGAAAAAGCGCATATTATATACTGTGTTATTGGCAGCCGGATTGGCATTTAGCAGTTGCAGTGACCAGTTCTTGCAGGATATGAATCCGTATGACAGTTATTCACCGGAAAAGACTTTCGGCATCGAATCTAATTTGGACTTATATATTCAGAATGTGTATTATAACTATTTTTATAAGTCGGGTATGACCCCTCCACAGTCATACGGCTTGTCCGGTAACTGGAATGACTATTCAACTTATACGGAGGAGAAATGGGGTATCGAGAAGAAATTTGACGCTTCCAGAAGTTTGAAAAAAGCTACGGACTGTGAAACTTATTTTGGCAGTAATCTGGCTACGAATATAAAGAATGATCCATATAGCCGTATCCGCAGTTGCAATGAAATTCTGGAAGGAGTTGATAAATATGGTCAGGACTTGTCGGAAGCTGCCATAAAAAAAGCGAAAGGACAGGCTTATTTCTTCCGTGCCATGCAGTTGTTTGATTTGGTACGTGTATACGGAGCTGTTCCTGTGGTAAATAAAGTGCTTATGGCGGCCGACCGTGAGGGAGCTAAAGATTATAATCGTGAAAGTGTGGAAACATGTGTCAACCAGATCTTGAGTGATTTAAAAGAGGCTGCGAATCTGCTTCCCACTCGTAAAGAATGGGGAAGTGACCAGTATGGACGGTTGACCAAGGAAGCTGCATTGGCATACAGAAGCCGCGTGGCGCTGGTATTTGCAAGCCCTATCTTTAATGCAGATTGGAATAATACAGGCAGTAAACGCTGGAAAGATGCGTTGGATATTACTCTAGAAGCACAGGCTTTCTTGAGCAGCGAAGGTTATGGTTTGTATGGCAATTCCGCCAAAGACTGGAATGAAATGTTCTACAAATTTGATAATCAGGAATGTAAGGAGGTGATTATGGTCAAACTGTTGGCTAGCTCTACCTCTAAAAATGATGAACATAGTGGATGGCAGAAAACAATCCGCTTGAAAACAATGGGTGGCAGTGGTTCCGGTTATCATGTTCCTATGGGTATGTTGGATATTTTCCCGATGGCGGATGGTTCCAAAGCTGTAAATGATGACGGTGAGGCGATAAACGGGTACGACCGTTCTTTATTCTTCAAGAATCGTGATCCGCGTTTCTATTACACGTTTACTTTCTCCGGAGCGAAATGGGGATATGATCAGGATGCAGATGCCGTAGTTTGGAATTATCGTTGGAGTGAAACGAAAGAAGATGGTTCTCAGTTGCATTATTACACGGAAAATGAAGGCAGCAGTCCGGCGATAGTACGTAAAATGTCCGATCCGGCTGAAAATAGTGCAAACACATATCAATGGGATGGCACTGATGTATACGAATATCGTTATGCTGAATTGTTGTTGAACCTTGCAGAATGTTATGCAGCTACGGGGGATATAAGTAATTCAGTGAAAACAATTGGTGAAATTCGTGCCCGTGTAGGTATTCCTGCATCCAATAATTATGGCTTGGGAACGATTACCGATAAGAATGAAGCTATTAAGGCTTGTCTGCGTGAGCGTCAGGTGGAATTAGCTTATGAGGGTAAGCGTTATTGGGATTTATGGCGTTGGATGCTGTATAATGATGATGCAAGTGATAACAATACTACCTGTACTACCTTGGGTATTGAGCCGTTAAATGGTACTGCCCGTGTGGGTAAATATTTACAAGTGAAGGATTATGACGGAAAGGCAGATCCTCTTGTTTCTGTCATTGCTGATTTTGAGCCTGTAGATGTGGATAATGCGGCAGACTTACAAGCCGAAATGAATAGGTTGGGAGAGTTCTGGAGCCAGCACTTTGTTTTACAGGATAGAGAAACTCCGGTAGATAATGTGAATGGTCAGGAAGCAGTAATTTCATGGCAGGAAAACTATTATCTGTCCGGTCTGCCCTCTAATGTATTGAATATGAATCCGTGGTTGGAACAATCAAAAGGATGGTTGGATTATTATGAATCAGAAGGCACATTGGATGCTAGGAAATAATTTAATACGATAGTTTTATATCTGCTAGTTTATTATGACAGATACAAGCATTTTTGAGTACATATCCCCGAAAAGTGCGTCTTGAAAAAGATAATTGTTAAGAAAAAGAGAACGGAATATAAATTCCAACTTACTTATAGCACAGATATAATTTTTTAAGAATAAAGTATGAAAAGAAAAATGTTTTTAGGACTGTGTATGGCTACTTTTATTGCTCCAGTGGCAATGGCCCAGTATCCCCAGTTGACTGAGGAAGCGAAGCAAGCCTACCAGAAAATGATGAGTGAAGAACGTCGCCGCTCTGACGAAGCCTGGGCAAAAGCATTGTCTGTTGTACAGAAAGAAGCGAGAGAAGGTCGTCCGTATATTTCGTGGGCTTCCCGTCCATACGATTTGCCGCAGGCACGAATTCCTGCTTTCCCCGGTGCTGAAGGAGGAGGTATGTACAGTTTCGGCGGTCGTGGCGGTAAGGTGATTACCGTGACTAATTTGAATGACCGTGGTCCCGGTTCTTTCCGTGAGGCTTGTGAGACAGGTGGAGCACGTATCATTGTCTTCAATGTTTCAGGTATTATTAAATTGGAATCTCCCATTATCGTCCGGGCTCCATATGTCACTATTGCAGGACAGACAGCTCCGGGTGACGGGGTATGTATTGCCGGAGAGTCTTTTTGGGTAAATACGCATGATGTAGTGGTACGCCATATGCGTTTCCGCCGCGGCGAAACAAAGGTATGGCATCGTGACGATTCTTTCGGAGGCAACCCGATTGGAAATATCATGATTGACCATTGCTCTTGTACTTGGGGATTGGATGAGAACATTTCTTTCTATCGCCATATGTACGACCCCAGCGAAGGACAATATGAATCAAAAGATCTGAAACTGCCTACCGTAAATGTTACCATACAGAATACTATCTCGGCAAAAGCGCTGGATACTTACAATCATGCATTCGGCAGCACTTTAGGTGGTGAGAATTGTGCATTTATGCGTAACCTGTGGGCAAGTAATTCGGGACGTAATCCTTCCGTCGGTTGGAATGGTGTTTTCAATTTTGTAAACAATGTGGTGTTCAACTGGGTACATCGCTCTTCGGACGGTGGCGATTATACCGCTATGTTCAATATGATAAACAACTATTATAAACCGGGACCGGCCACTCCGAAAGATACTCCTGTGGGGCATCGCATCCTGAAACCCGAAGCGGGACGAAGCAAATTGGATCATAAAGTGTATGGCCGTGTTTATGCTGATGGTAATATTATGGAAGGCTATCCTGCCATTACAGAGGACAACTGGGCAGGTGGTATCCAGATTGAAACTCAGCCGAATACAGATGGATATACGGAGAATATGCGTAGCAACCGTCCTTTTGAAATGCCGTACATCCGCATTACTTCTGCACATGATGCATACGATTTTGTACTGAAAAATGCAGGTGCCAACATTCCTTGCCGTGATATTGTGGATGAACGTATTGTAGAGGAAGTGAGAACAGGCGTTCCTTATTATGATAAGAAGATGGCCAAGGATGCTAACGGTGATTTGACCGGGCTGGCTCCTAAATCAATGGGAGAAGACGGACAGTTTAAATATCGCCGCTTGCCGAAAGATTCTTATAAACAGGGTATCATCACCGATATCCGCCAGATGGGGGGATATCCGGAATACAAAGGCACTCCGTATGTGGATACGGATGGTGACGGTATGCCCGATGAATGGGAAAAGGCAAATGGCTTGAATCCTAATGATCCTTCGGATGCTAATAAGGACTGTACCGGTGACGGCTATACAAATATTGAGAAATATATTAATGGTATCAGCACTAGAAATTGTATTGACTGGTCTGATTTGAGAAACAATTATGATACATTGGCTTCTAAAGGAAAGTTGATGTAATAAACGGAGGAAAGAAGACAGGATATGATACAAAAGTCAGGTATAATGTTTCTGTTGCTCATGGCGGTAGTCATTACCGCCGGAGCAGTGGATTTGGACCGTGAAGGCCGCGATCCGGCTTACGTGGAATCTATTGTGAAACGTTCGCAGAAGATTGTAGATAAACTGGAGTTGACAGATACCGTTGCCGCCCGTGAAGTGACAACTATCATAGCCAACCGTTATTTTAAACTGAATGACATATACGAAACGCGCGATGCCAAAGTGAAGCTGGCAAAAGAAACCCTGACGGGCGATGCGAAACAAGAAGCCGTTAAAGCTGCCGAAGCTGAAAAGGATGCGGCGCTTTACCGTACTCATTTCGCTTTCCCGGCCGATCTTTCGCTCTATTTGGATGCCAAGCAGATAGATGCAGTGAAAGATGGCATGACTTATGGTGTGGTAATGGTAACTTATAAAGCTACGGTTGACATGATTCCTACCTTGAAAGAAGAAGAGAAAGCGCAGATTATGGCATGGCTTGTTGAAGCCCGTGAATTTGCCATGGATGCTGAAAATTCAAATAAGAAACATGCTGCTTTCGGCAAATACAAAGGCCGGATTAATAATTACCTCTCTAAGCGGGGATATGATTTAGTGAAAGAACGTAAGGCTTGGTATGAACGTATCAAGGCACGTGGAGGAAAGATATAAATTAATGTTTATTGAAAAGCGGAAAAGGAGCTTGCCCGGTGAAACGGTGTCAAGCTCTTTTTTTATGTGCGGATAGAGAGTACAACAGGCTTTCTGTTCCGTCTTTGATATAGAAATACTCGCAATGTGTGTTTGAATCATGTTAAAAGCAGGGTGTTATGTTACGAAGTTATAGAAAAAATAATAATTTAGCGACCAAATGAATCAACTAAAGAAACTATTTGCAGTGGCAGCATTGACTGCATGTGTGTTGCCTGTGGCGGCACAGTATCCTGTAATTCCTGATTCGGTAAAAATCAGAGGAGAAGAACAACAAAAGGAAATAGACCGGAAATCGGATGAGGCATGGGCGAAAGCATTACCTGTAGTAATGTCCGAGGCTGCTCAAGGACGTCCTTATAAACCATGGGCATCCAAACCGGAGGATTTAATAAAGAGCAACATACCTGCCTTTCCCGGGGCAGAAGGGGGAGGGGCCTATACTCCCGGTGGACGTGGAGGAAAAGTAATTGTGGTCAATTCGCTGGCCGACAGTGGGCCCGGAACATTGCGTGAGGCATGTGAGACCGGTGGCGCGCGTATTGTTGTGTTCAATGTTTCGGGCGTTATCCGGCTGAAAACTCCTATAAACGTCCGTGCTCCGTATATCACTATTGCAGGTCAGACAGCTCCGGGGGATGGGGTTTGTGTAACAGGAGCCTCTTTCCTGCTTGATACGCATGATATTATTATCCGCCATATGCGTTTCCGTCGGGGGGCGCAGGATGTGTTCTTCCGGGATGATGCTTTGGGAGGTAACTGTGTGGGTAATGTTATTATCGATCACTGCTCTGCCAGTTGGGGACTGGATGAAAACATGTCTGTTTACCGCCATGTATACAATCGCGATTCCACAGGGCATGGTCTGAAGCTTCCTACTGTCAACATAACTATTCAGAACTCTATTTTTTCGGAAGCTTTGGATTGTTACAATCATGCTTTCGGGGCGACTATAGGTGGGCATAACAGTATGTTTTGCCGTAACTTGTTCGCATCCAATATCAGCCGTAACTGTTCCATTGGCATGAATGAGGATTTTAATCTGGTAAACAATGTGACTTTTAATTGGTGGAACCGTTCTGTTGACGGGGGAGATGAAACCAGCCGTTTGAATATTATTAATAATTATTTTAAACCGGGGCCTATCACTCCGAAAGATAAGCCGATTGCCCACCGGATTGTGAAACCCGAATCAAGTCGTGACAAGAAGAAACCGGATACATTTGGTAAAGCGTATGTAGCCGGAAATGTAGTGGAAGGTAATGCGCGTGTGACAAAGAATAATTGGGATGGCGGCGTGCAGGTGTACGATATGCCGGACGCAGGGAAGTTTACAGATCAAATTCGTGTAAACGAGCCTTTCTCAATGCCCCATGTGACTATTATGGATGCCAAAACTGCCTATAATTATGTATTGGAAAATGCCGGGGCTACTTTCCCTAAAAGGGATGCGGTGGATGCCCGTGTGATGAAGACGGTGAAGACAGGGAAAGCTATTTACGTGAAAGACGCTCCTGAATTCGTTAGTACTTATGTAAAAAGACGTCTTCCTGTTGACTCTTATAAACAAGGTATCATTACAGATCCCCGTCAGGTAGGTGGCTTGCCCGAATATAAAGGTACGCCTGTGGTTGATACGGATGGTGATGGTATGCCGGATGTCTGGGAGGTGAGATACGGACTCAATCCTAATGATCCGGGTGATGCGGTGAAAGATTGTAATGGCGACGGGTATACCAATATTGAAAAATACATTAATGGCATAGATCCTGCAAAGAAAGTGGATTGGACGGATATAAAGAACAATCATGATACTTTGGCAAAACGTAAAAGTTTGATGTAAAATGAATTATAAGTTATTATTATTTGGATTTTTAAGTTTGGGGTTTGCGCGGATTTCTGCGCAAACCTTTCCTTTACAGGTGAAGGAAGAAAAACTGACTTATGTGACTGATGAACGCGGAAACCGTATTCTAGATTATTCTTCTTGCGGTTACCGTAACTCGGAATACCCTATACCTGATGTGGCGAATGCCGTTTTTGTTTCATGGAAGCCTGGGGATAATTCCTCTCGTATTCAGCGCGCCATTGACTATGTATCTTCATTGGCTTTGGATAAAAATGGTTTTCGTGGGGCTGTTTTGCTGGATAAAGGAACTTTTGAATTGAATGAGAGCTTGCGTATTTCTGTGTCGGGAGTCGTGCTGCGCGGCAGTGACAGGGAACAGACCGTATTGTTGAAAAAGGGAGTGGACAGAGGAGCTTTGCTTTATATTGAAGGGCGGAATGATTTGGCTGTTACGGATACCTTGGATGTGTTGACATCATACGTTCCTGTAAATACTTGTACTTTTCAGGTAACCAATAATGTACAGCTGGTTTCCGGAGAGCGGGTCCGGATTGTCCGCCCCTCTACGAAAGAATGGATTGCTTCTGTCGGTTGTGATATTTTTGGCGGAGGTATTTCCGCTTTGGGCTGGAAAGAAGGAGAGATGGATTTGGTTTGGGATAGGTCGGTAAGTAAGGCGGATGGAAACCAATTGACTTTGGATGCTCCTTTGACAATGGCTTTGGATAATAAATGGGGAACTGTCAAAGTGTTACGTTATAGTTGGCCGGGCAGAATCGCAGAAGCAGGTTTGGAGAATCTGACATTGGCTTCTGACTATGATAAGAAGTATCCTAAAGATGAGGATCATTGCTGGACGGGGGTATCTATAGAAAATGCCGAAAACTGTTGGGTGCGCAGGGTAAATTTTAAGCACTTTGCAGGAAGTGCTGTGATTGTACAGCGTACCGGCTCTAAAACAACTGTAGAAGATTGTGTATCCACAGAACCTGTTTCAGAGATAGGTGGAATGCGTCGCAGTACATTTTATACTATGGGGCAGCAGACACTTTTTCAGCGTTGTTATTCTAAACAGGGTATTCATGATTTCTCAGCCGGATTTTGTGCGGCAGGTCCGAATGCTTTTGTACAGTGTGATTCGGAAGAGTCGTTAGGATTCAGCGGTTCTATTGATTCCTGGGCTTGCGGGTTATTATTTGATGTGGTAAACATTGATGGCCATGATTTGGTGTTTAAGAATTTGGGACAGGATAAAAATGGTGCCGGTTGGAATACAGGCAACAGTCTTTTCTGGCAATGTACAGCTGCCGGGATAGAGTGTTATTCACCGGCAAGAGATGCGGTAAACCGTGCATACGGTTGTTGGGCGCAATTCTCGGGTGACGGCCAATGGGCGGAATCAAATAATCACGTACATCCCCGCAGCTTGTTTTATGCACAGTTGGCGGCACGTTTGAATAAAGATTGTTCTGACCAGGCACGTATTCTTCCCAGGGCTACCAACGCAACCAGCAGTCCTACCGTAGAAGCGGCAATGGAGATGGCAAAGGAAGCTTATACTCCCCGTCTTACTATGCAAAAATGGATTGAGGAAGCACCTTATACAGCCAGTGTGTCTTCCGGAAAACTGAAATCTTTAGAAGATTTGAAGTTCAAGACACCTATATATAAGGAAAAAGAGGATCATCTGTTTGCCATTATTAATGGACGTATGCAGGTGGATGGCCGGTTACTGGTAGGCGGCAGGCAGGAGGTTCCTTGGTGGAATGGGAAACTGAGGACCAGCTTCTTGTCTAAAGCCAAGCCACATGTTACCCGTTTCGTGCCGGGACGCGAAGGACTTGGGCTGACGGATAGAATTGATTCTACGGTGAATTATATGGTGAAGAATCAGATTTTGGTTTTAGATCATAATTACGGTTTGTGGTATGAGCGTCGTCGTGACGATCATGAGCGTGTCCGTCGCCGTGATGGAGATGTGTGGGGGCCATTCTACGAACAACCGTTTGCCCGCAGTGGAGAAGGTACTGCTTGGGAAGGATTGAGCAAGTATGATTTGAACCGTCCCAATGCATGGTATTGGAACCGGTTGAAGCAGTTTGCCGAAAAAGGGGCGGAGAAAGGTCTTTTGCTTTTCCATGAGAATTACTTCCAGCATAATATCTTGGAGGCGGGAGCACATTGGGTAGACTGTCCTTGGCGGTCGGCCAATAATATCAATCAGACCGATATGCCTGAACCTGTTCCTTTTGCCGGTGACAAACGTATCTTTGTAGCGGATATGTTTTATGATATCAGTCATCCGGTACGTCGTGAGTTTCATAGAAAGTATATTCGCCAATGCTTGGATAATTTTGCCGATGATGCAAATGTGGTACAACTGATCAGTGCGGAGTTTACCGGTCCGTTGCATTTTGTACAATTCTGGCTGGATGTGATAGGAGAGTGGGAGAAAGAAACCGGTAAGAAAGCGACCGTGGCGTTAAGTGCGACAAAGGATGTTCAAGATGCCATTCTGAATGATACGCAGCGTGCGAAATTAGTTGACATTATTGATATTCGTTACTGGCACTATAAAGTGGATGGTCTTTATGCTCCCGAAGGTGGAAAGAACCTGGCTCCCCGTCAGCATGCCCGTAAAATGAAAGTAGGTAAGGTTACTTTTGATGAAGCTTATCGGGCGGTGAGTGAATATCGTAAGAAGTTCCCGGAAAAAGCGGTTACTTACTATGCGCAGAATTATCCGGATATGGCTTGGGCTGTCTTCATGGCAAGTGGCTCTTGCTCGGTTGTTCCGGTTGCCGATGAAAGCTTTTTAACTGATGCGGCTGCTATGGATATGGAGGATACTGGTACAAATAAGTATCAGAAACTGGTAAAATCTGGTATTGGAAGTATCATTTATTCCCATTCTGCAACAGATATTCCTGTTCATTTATCACCTGGGAAATACATATTGAAGTCTGTTGATCCGAAGACCGGAGCAATAACGGTGATTGCTAAACGATTGAATATTAAAGATATATATATGCTTAAAGCAGAGGAAAACAAAGATTGTATTTATTGGTTTCATAGAATTTAGTACATGGAAGGAGAACCGGACTTATTTTGGTTCTCCTTTTTAATGAAAATCTGTATTATTTAGCATATATGTTTTTCAGCAGGTTATCTGTTTTTTCGGTCCAATAATCAAATATTACCTAAAAAAGTAGCGTATCCTCCCTAGTTTTGCATCATCATCAAAACAACCTATAATTAGTATACTGTGATGGAACAAAACTTAAATGATAAGACAGCTTGCTTGGTAACCGCTTTCCAATCGGGAGATGTAAGTGCATTCTCTACATTATATGATATGCATATTAATCTTCTATTTAATTATGGATGTAAGTTAACTACTGACAAAGAATTGTTGAAGGACTGCATTCATGATGTCTTTGTAAAATTGTATACAAAGAAGGCTGAATTGGGTATCATTGACAACTTCAAATCATACCTCCTCATTTCCTTGAAAAACAAGTTATGTGATGAACTTCGCAGACGGATGTTCATGTCGGAAACGGCTGTTGAGGAACTGAATCCCGTTGCAGCAGGTGATGATGTAGAACATCAATATTTGGAAAAGGAAAAAAGTTGTTTTGAAAATATAAAAGTAAAACATTTGTTGGCTCAATTATCTCCGCGCCAACGTGAGGCACTTACCTTATATTATATAGAAGAGAAGAAATATGAAGATATTTGTACCATTATGGATATGAATTACCAGTCGGTACGAAATTTGATGCATAGAGGTATTACAAGATTAAGGGAATTGGTAGGATAATATTTTAAGTTTTCAGGTGAGTACAACTTTGAACCACTATCCGTCATAATGAAAAATGATTGTAACGTGGATACAAAAAAGATGTATAGCAAGGTAGAAGACTTTTTGAAGGATGACGACTTTATCAAGTATGTTCTGGATGATGCTCCTGAATCAGCTTTTCATTGGGATAAGCTTTTAAAGGAGCACGCAGAACTGCTGAAAGTATTTGAAGAGGCCAAGAATGTATTATTGGTTTCTGATGAAGCAATGGAAGTAATGACTTTATCTGAAGAAAGAAAACTAAAACATCGTATTTTTACTACATTAGAGATAAATAATATGGATTATTAATTAATTTGTTAACCATAGAAAAATGAGAAAAGACATGAAGAAATGTCCTAAGCCGTTGGGTTACGGAATCAGACGAACACCTGTTGTGTTAGGATTATCAGCTGCATTATGTATGCCGGCTGCTTTTTCGTATGCAAATGTGGGTGGTAGAATGGATAGTGAGTCGGTGCAGTCTGTTTTGCAAACGCATACAGTTAAAGGTACAATAGTGGATGAAACAGGAGAACCGTTGATTGGTGTGTCCGTGATAGTGAAAGGACAAGCTACTGTTGGAACGATTACTGATTTCGATGGAAATTTCGTTTTAGATATTCCTACAGGTAAGGGGATGCTTGAGGTATCGTATATCGGTTATAAAACTCAGACTGTGACCATAGGTAAGAACACCCAGATCACTATTAAGATGGAACCGGATACTCAGGCTTTGGAAGAAGTGGTAGTTATTGGTTATGGTGCTGTTAAGAAACGGGATTTGACTGGCGCTGTTTCTTCCGTTAAAAATGAGGATATAACTTTGACACCTGCTACTAATCCTATGCAAGCACTTCAAGGACGTGTTGCAGGGTTGGATATAACTCAGGCCTCAGGGCAACCGGGTGAAGGGCCTAAATTGCAATTGCGTGGAACTCGTTCATTTACAGCTAGCGGTGATCCTATGTTTATTATTGATGGTATGCCGGGTGATTATTCTACATTGAATCCTAATGATATTGAGTCTATTGAAGTTTTGAAAGATGCTTCTTCGACAGCTGTTTATGGTGCGGCAGGTGCCAATGGTGTTATTATAATTACTACTAAAAGTGGTAAAGCAGGAAAAATTAATATCAATTTGAATGCCTATGTCGGTTTCAACGGATGGGCCACGGTTCCTGAGATGCGTAGTGGTGACAGTTATATCAATGTACTTCGTGAAGCAAACCAAATTGCCGGAACATATTCTACGGATGAGGCATTATTTTCTTCCCCCGAAGCTTATAAGGCACATTTGAACGGACAATATATAGACTGGGCTGATGAACTGTTGCAGACTGGCGTTACACAAAATTATAGCTTGTCGGTTTCAGGAGGTACGGAAAAAACAAAAGCATATTTCTCTTTAAACTTCTCAGATGAGCAGGGACAATTTACAGGTGATGATTATAAAGTATATTCTACCAATATGCGTATTGACCATGAAATAAAAAAATGGTTAAGTGTTGGTGTGAATATGCAAGGATCTTATGTCTATAGAAATAAAGCATATTCCAGATTTATTAATTCATTAGTGTCTGTTCCTTTGGGAACCGTTTACAATGAAGATGGAAGTATCAATGTAACTCCGGTTCCGGGTGATGGAAATACTATTAATTTATTATTGAATCAAGATAAAAGTGTATACCGTGATAACAATCAAAATTTCAAGCTGTTTTTAAATCCTTATATTGAGATTCGTCCCTTTAAAGGAATGACTATCCAGTCACGGTTGAACGCTAGTTTAGGGTACGATAAAAAGAATTATTTCCAAGGTATCGGTTCCTATCAATATTATGCATCAGATGGTCCTAATGCTTCTGGTACTTCTGCTAGTGTTTATGCCCAGATTGATCAGAACAGAAGCTATAATTATAAATGGGAAAACATTTTCACTTATAATTTTAATATCAAGAAAGACCATGAATTTACTGTAACAGCAGTTACCTCATGGAATCATAATCAAACGGATAAGTCTTGGCAAAAGCAGGATAATATAAAGAATAATTCGTACTTATGGCATAACATGGATGGTACGGGAATTGTTTATTCCAATTATACTATGTCTAAAGGGCTAGGTTTGGTAGGACGTATCAATTATTCGTATTTAGGTAAGTATTTATTCTCTGCATCGGTTCGTCAAGATGGATCTTCAAGACTGGCAAAAGGTAATAAATGGAGTACTTTCCCAGCCGTGTCTTTAGGATGGAGAATATCGGACGAGAAATTTATGCAAGGGACCAGTAACTGGATGAATAATTTGAAACTGCGTTTGGGTTATGGTGTGACTGGTGCAGCATCTATTGATCCCTATTCTTCTGTTGCGACTGTAGAATTGGATGGATATTATAGTTTGGGCGGTCAAAAAACAAACAGCTATAAATTTTCAGAGAATGTAGCGAATGCTGATTTGACTTGGGAAAGATCTCATAACTGGAATATTGGTTTGGATGCATCTTTCTTCAATAACCGTATTGATTTAAGTGCCGATTATTATATAACAAATACGGATGGTGTAATTTGGAAGCAGAATTTGCCGGTTGTCAATGGTGCGTACAATGCTTCTAAGTTATATTATATGAGCAAGAACATTGCAAAGACACAGAATCATGGTTTGGAATTAACATTGAATACACGTAATATTGTTAATAAAGAATTTACATGGACTTCTGCTTTGACTTTCACTTTGAATAATGAAAAAGTAAAATCATTGATAGGCGGTACGGCAGACCATGTTAAGAATGAAGACTATTACTTGTCTATAGGTTATCCTGTAAATTCATTCTATGCTCCAAAAATTGATGGTATGTGGCAGTTGGGTGAAGAAACAGATGCAGCAGCATTTGGCTGTGCTCCTGGTGATATTAAAATCAATGTGCCAGGAATGATTAAGGAAGCCGATGGTAAGTTCTATAAAGTAGGGGATGATGGTCAGCCTTTGACTGACAAGAATGGAGATATTATCTATTATACTAAAGATAATAAATATACTTATAGTGACGCTGATTCGCAAGTATTAGGTCACAATGCTCCCAAATGGACGATGGGTTTCCAAAATTCATTCACATACAAGAATTTTGATTTGACTATTTATGCCTATTTCCGTTGGGGACAGATGATTAATTATGAAATGTTAGGTTGGTATGATTCAACAGGTAAGGGTAATTTCCCTACTTATTTTAACTATTGGACGGAATCTAATCCTTCAAATGATTTCCCGGCATTAAATGCTAATCGTGAAACGAAAAGTTATATAGGATATGGTAGTTTGAATTATGTAGATGGTTCATTCTTTAAAATAAAGAATATTACTTTAGGATATACCTTCCCGGAACGTTTGTTGAAAAATGCCGGCATCAGCAAATGCCGTTTATATGCTACTATTACTAACCCATTGACCGTTGCTAAAAGTCATTTGTTGAAAGATTATGATCCTGAAATGAATGGTGCTTTGAAGTATCCATTATCCAAGCAACTGGTATTTGGTGTGAATGTTTCATTCTAACAAAAACATTAAAGACAAAAGACAATGAAAAGATCATTATATAACATGGCTTTAGCCATTTGCACAGCAGCAGCTATGTACTCATGTTCTTTGGATGAATATAATCCTAGCGATACATCTGGAGAAGGAGAGTTGAAAACTGTAGAAGGCTTGAAAAATTTGGGTACTTATTGCTATTCTCCACTTTATGACCAAATGTTTTCTGCTTCCGATTATTTGGCTGTAGCGGAAACCGGTACAGATTTATGGCTTACCCAAAATAATAAAACAACATTGCAGCAATTGTTCTATTATGAAGGGTTGACTACTAGTACTAATGCTACAGACAAACTGTTTTCTCAAGCTTATGCTTGTATTAATACTTGTAATGCAGTGATAAATCGTGCAGCAGATGTAACTGAGGGAGATAAGAATGTACTGAAAGTTGTAGTAGCTGAAGCAAAGTGTTTGCGTGCTTATTATTATTTGGTACTTGTGACCAATTATGGCAATGTGACGTTAGTAACTACAGAGTCAACAGATACCAAAATAATGAATCCCACTCGCTCGTCACAGGAGGAAATTTACAATCTTATTATAACTGATTTGCAAGAAGCTGCTGCTGACTTGAATACAACTCCTATGGATGGTAATTATGCCCGGGTAACAAAGAAAGCTGCTTTAGGTTTGTTGGCTAGAGCTTATGCGCAGGGAGCAGGTGAAGGTTTAAGCGAAAATGGTGTTTCTTATTGGCAGCGTGCGAAAGAAGTTGCAGAAGACTTGATTGCCAATATGGCTTCTTATAATGCATATTTGTATGATGATGTTGAAGATGTATGGGCACAAAGTAATAATCGTAACAATAAAGAAGCTTTGTTTATAGCTTCGGGACCCCAGGCAGGAACTGATGCTTTTACATATGGTTCGTATGGAGCGAATAAATTATTTACTTTCACATTCTGTGATCCTAATAAATTGAGTGATATTTATCCTGTGGGCAGTAAGCAAAATTACTTCTATGGTCGTGTGAATAATAATTATTATGCGCCTTCTAAATATTTAGTGGACTGTTTTGATGCACGTTATGATAAACGTTGGGAAAACTCATTTACAACAGCTTTTTCTCTGTTCTCCATGGTACAGGCTGGATGGCGCACATACGATGATAAGAATGCAACAATTACATTAACTGAAGATTTGTGCACTAAGTATGGTATTGATTCTAAATTTGTAGGAAAGAAGATATATCCATATGTTGATGTTAATGCTATTAATCTAGGTTCTAATGGTGGTAATCAATATGTTGCCAGTGTATGGCCTAAAGGAGAATATTCTGGTGATGTCAATAAATTGGTTAAAGTGAAGAATCCTTATGTGAATCCTTATCCATTAGCAGAGGATGAAGATCGTTTTATCGTTTATTTATCAAAAGAGTATTTGAGTGATGCTGAAAAAGCAAAGCGAGGATATATTTGTGTGAACATTGATGATTTGTTTGCAGCAGATGGTAAATACAAGGAAACATTTATTGATGCCCAGCAGACAAATACCTATACTTTATTTCCTTCATTGAATAAGTTTAATTTTAATTTCGAGGGAGGTTTTTATGGAAGTAATTTGCAATGCAAAACTGGTGACATGTTTATTATGCGTATGGCTGAAGTGTATCTGATTGCGGCTGAAGCGGAAGAACGTTTGGGAAATGGTGCAAAAGCAGCTGAGTATTTGAATGTTCTTCGTAAGCGTGCTTGTCGTAATGAAGCTGATTTCGAAGCTAATATGAAATTGACTACTGCTACAGAGGATGATGTGTTGGATGAATATGCTCGTGAATTGTGTGGTGAGTTTACCCGTTGGGCTTTACTGAAACGACATAAAGCTTTTGAAACTCGATTGCCTAAATATAATCCTCGTGCTGCCGTAAATTTTAGCCAAAAGAATTATTTACGTCCTATCTCATATACATTCTTAAATCAGATAGAGAACTCTGCTGAATACGGTACTAATGGTTATTAATATAATTTTTTGATAGTGACATAAAAGGGGGATATTTCCATTTCGGAAAATCCTCCTTTTTTATTTGTTAATATGATGAGGTCTTTGGTCTTTTGATTATCGGGATGTTCTGTCTTTTCGTATATAAAGATTGGAGGTGGTTTCTATGTAATCCTTTTATGTTCTTATAAATAATCGGAGCATGGCTTTGAATTGAAGCCTCACAGTAACACTACGGTAGATATAAATTGTGCACGAATGGGAGTTGGAGGGAGATAATTCGTGGGGCTACCTGTATTAGAATCTTATCGGCTAAAATCAGGTATTTATAAATTTAAGTTTGCGATTCAGTTAAAAATAAATACTAAATGAAAGAAATTATACTTTTGTTTTAACGTATTTTTATGATTGAGTTTGGGTACAGGGGCTTTTTACATGCGTCATTTAAATAGATATAATAAAATAAACTTTTGTTGACTATTATAATAGAAATAAAAAGCATGAAAAAAAGTCCGAAACAAAATTGGGAAAGTAATATCAGACGTACTCCCATTATTTTAGGGTTATCGGCAGCATTATGTATGCCGTCTGCATTTTCTTATGCAAATGCAAGTGACCCTGTTGCCGGTGAATTGGTTCAGTCTGTCCAGCAAGGACGTACTGTTACAGGTAAAATCATAGATGACACAGGGGAGCCGTTAATTGGTGTATCCGTACTGGTGAAAGGTACAACGGTGGGTACGATTACCGACTTTGACGGTAATTATTCTTTGGAAGTTCCTTCAGGTAAGCATATTCTCGTCATATCTTATATAGGATATAAAACGCAGGATATAACGGTAGGAAAAAGCAATCAGCTGAACATTAAAATGGAGGCCGATACGCAGGCTTTGGATGAAGTGGTCGTTGTGGGTTATGGCGTGATGAAGAAACGTGACCTTACAGGTTCTATTGCTTCAGTGAAGGCGGCTGATATTGTAAAATCACCGGCATCTAATGCCATGGAAGCATTGCAGGGGCAGGTTCCGGGTTTGGATATTGTACGTAATTCAGGTAAGGCTACTTCGGGTGTAACCATTAATATCCGTGGACAGCGTTCACTGTCCGATGTGAAAGATGAGTTTGGTAACAATGTTGCCAATGCTCCGCTGTTTATCATTGATGGTATGCAGGGAGGTGATTTCTCGGATATTGCTCCGGCTGATATTGAATCTATCGAAGTGCTGAAAGATGCTTCTTCTACGGCAATTTATGGTTCGCAAGGTGCTAATGGGGTAATCATTATCACCACCAAGAAAGGTGCGCAAGGTAAAACAAAGTTTTCTTATAATGGTTATTTTGGTGTAAACGGGTGGGCGCAATATCCTGATATGCTGAGTGGGGAAGACTATATGCAGGTGCGTCGTGAAGCTGCTCGTACTGGCGGTCAGTGGAATTCTACCGCCGATGACCAGAAACTTTTCACTGTGGAGGAATGGCAGGCCATTCAGAACGGTGAGTGGACTGACTGGATAGATGAGGTGCTTCATACAGGGCTTGTTCAAAGCCATCAGGTTACAGCTTCGGGCGGTACGGAAAAGACAACCGCGATGTTGTCTGCCGGATATTATCAGGAAAAGGGTTCTTTCAAAAATGATAAAATGGATAAGTACAACTTGCGTATGAACATTGAGCACAAGTTGGGCAAGACCGTGAAAGTAGGAGCGACCACACAGATCACTCATTATGCACAGGATGAGCGTGCCGAGAATGTGTTATGGCGTGCTGCTACTAATGCACCTCTTGGTAAAGCATACGATGAAGACGGTAAAGTGGTGGAATATCCATTAGGAAAGAATGGACAGGTGAGTCCGTTGGTGGATGAGGCATCTGAAGTGGCTGCAAGACATCATGTGCTGAAAACCAATTTGATAGCCAATGGGTATCTGGATTTTACCCCTATTGAAGGATTGACTTTCCGTTCTAATTTAGGAACCAATTATGCTTTTTATCGTAAGCAGGATTTTGAAGGGGCCGGTTCTATTGACCGTTTGGGACAGAATTCAACGTCACTGTCCAAAATCAAATCTTCCGAAAAGAGTTTTGTGAATTGGGATAATATTATCAGTTATAACAAAACCGTCAAAGATCATACTTTTGGTGCCACTGCATTGACTTCGTGGACACAATCCAAATATACATCGGTGAATGCACAAGGTGAAGGCCAGTTGGTTGATTCTTATTTATGGCATAATCTGGGAGCCAATGATAAAAGCTCTTATGTAATCGGATCGGATTATATACAGCATCAGACTTTCTCGTATGCTTTGCGCTTCAACTATAGTTATAAAGGCCGCTATATGTTGACGGTTTCCAATCGTTGGGATGGTGACTCACGTTTGTCTAAAGGCAATAAATGGGCAAGTTTCCCTTCAGTAGCTGCTGCATGGCGCATTAGTGATGAAGCATTCTTGAAGAATGTGGAAGCCCTTAGCAACTTGAAGTTGCGCTTAAGTTGGGGTAAGACAGGTAACTCGGGTATCATGGCTTACGGAACTCAGTCGGGCTTGACTCCGAAAACAAACTCTGCTTTCCAGGATAATGGCTATACCTATTATATATACAATGAATATGTGGGTAATGAGAATGTAGGCTGGGAGATGTCCAATACCTGGGATCTAGGTTTTGATATCGGTTTGTTCAATAACCGTATTTCGGCTGTTGTCGATTTATACCAGACAAAGACTACTGATATCCTGTTGCCCCGTACTTTGCCTACTTCCATGGGTGGTAGTAACGCAACTCCGTTCAAGATGTATCAAAATATCGGTGCAACCATGAACCGTGGTATTGAAGTATCGGTAAATACCGTCAATGTGGATAACAAAAACTTTAAGTGGAACTCCACCCTTACCTTTGCTGCCAATCATGAGGAAATTACCGATTTGATTGATGGTAAGGATATCATTGGCGCCGAATCATCCATTACCAGTAGTTTGCTGATTGGCCGTCCTTTGCGTTCCTATCATTATTTTATCAATCAGGGAATATGGCAGGAAAATGAAGCAGAGGAAGCTGCCAAATATTTTAAAGATGCAAAGAAGACACAGTCTTTTAAGCCGGGTGATATAAAATTGCAGGATTTGGATGGCAACTTTATTATTGATGATAATGACAGGACTTATCTCGGCAGCCAGTCTCCAAAATGGACGGGAGGACTCAATAATAACTTTAGTTATAAGAATTTCGATCTGAATGTATATATTATAGCTCGTTGGGGACAGATGATTGACTATGAACTGGCAGGTGCTTACGATCCTCAGGGAAAAGGAAACTTCCCCGCATATTTGAACTATTGGACACCGGAAAACCCGTCAAATGATTTTCCGCGTCCGGCTCAGACCAATTTCTATAACTATCTGGGATACGAGTCTTTGAATTACATTGACGGTTCTTATTGGAAGATCAAGACTGTATCACTGGGTTATACATTCCCCAAATCGTTGACTTCCAAATTGGGTGTGTCCAAACTTCGTGCATATGTCACTGCCAATAACCTCTTCTCTTTTGCCAAGAATCATTTGATTCAGGATTACGATGCAGAACGCGGAGGATCGGCTAAAGCTCCGTTGCAGCGTCAGTTTATATTTGGTTTGAATCTTGATTTCTAACAGATAAAAAAGAAATAACTATCATGAAATACAATAAGAAATATCTATTTGCAGCATGTGCCGCCCTGTTGTTGGGCATGCAATCATGTGATTTGGAGGAATACAATCCTGCCGGAAGTACCCCGGATAATGTGTACAAAGAACAGGCCGGTTTTGAGGCCCTTGTCAATTCGGCTTATGCTTTTTGGGGCGGTCAGTTTTATGGACGTGAAGATTTTGTGTTATTACTGAACGGTGGTGGCGACCTTTGGATCAATATTGCCAATTGCGGTTATGGCCGTCAGATGTCCAAATATGAAGAATTGACAGCTTCGGTTGGTCAGATTAAGAATACGTGGAATCGTCTGTATGAAATTATAAACGACTGTAATGCCGGTTTGGAACGGATTGACCAAGTGGAATTCAAAGACAAGAAACTGAGAGATATCCGTTTTGGTGAATTAAGTTTCATGCGTGCTTACGCTTATTGGCATTTGGTTGAAATTTACGGTAACGTGGATCTTAGAACCAAAGAAACTTCTGCCGAAAGTCTTTCAATGAACTGTTATCGCAGCAGCTATGAAGATTTGTATGATTTAATGCTGGCCGATGCACAGAATGCGGTGGATAATCTGCCCGTTGATCCTTATCCTGTTAAAGATGTAGGTCGTGCGACCTCAAAAGCGGCTTATGGTTTATTAGCGCGCATCGCACTGACACGGGTTTCCTATTGTGACAGTCAGGCAGACAAAGACAAATATTATAAAATCGCTGAGGATGCGGCTCAATATGTGATTGATAATCAGAATGCGTTGAAAGTATCTTTGTATGATATGCCTGACGAAGTCTTTGATCCGGATAATAATAAAACGAATAAAGAGGCTATGTTCGTTGTGACCCACTCTACCGAGTCCTCATTGAATATGCAGGCTAAAAACCCGAACCGTATGCATATGTATTTCCATGCCAGTTATTCGGCAAGAGCAGGTATGGTGCAGGATTATGAATATGGAAATGATAAGAATGCCAAGTCGGGCAGTATGGCGATGATGCCTACCCGTTATTTGTTGGAATTGTATAATGAGAATATAGATGCCCGTTACAATGCCTGGTTCCGTGAAGAGTATAAACTGAATACACCCAAAGCTTATGCCTGGACTAAGGATCAGTTGGACTATTTTGAAAAACCGTCATCTATGATTGGTCAGGTTATTCAGCCGGGAGAAACAGCGCTGCTTTTCACCAAGAAGAAGATTGCCGACAAACGTAACTTGCCATACGCTGTCGTCGATATCGATGATACCTATGCAGCCGATGGAAGTGTCAGCAAGAGTGCCAACTTTAACATTCACTTCCCGACCTTGCTGAAGTACGAAGATGCGAATTTTGAAAACAAAGGATTGCCTACCAATTCGCAGGTAGGTGCAAATGATGTGATTACCATGCGTTTGCCCGAAATGTATTTCATTGTTGCCGAATGTGAGATCATGAAGTCCGGAGGAAATAAGGAGATAGCTAAAGCACGTATCAATGACATACGCAGACGTGCGGCTGTACCGGGCAAGGAAGCTGAAATGGAGGTAGGAGTGGACAAGATGACGATCGACTTTATTTTGGAAGAAAGAGCACGTGAGTATTGCGGCGAATTTATGCGCTGGTTTGATTTGAAGAGAACCGGAAAATTGGTAGAATATGTGAAAGCTCATAATCCGGATATTCCTTTGATCCAACCGCATCATGCATGGCGTCCTATTCCTCAGATGTTTCTGGACTCTATCTTGAATCCGGATGAATTTGGTCAGAATGAGGGATATAATTAATGAATATGAAAACACTGGTGCTTTTTAAATATAGTGTCCTGTTCCTCTGTCTGTGTGGCATTCACCTGAATGGTTTTGCCCAGTCCACCCGTGAGGCTATATTGGAAGATATAGCCCGGACGGGAGGAGTGTACTATGCTTATCCTGTAAAGGAAGCTATCGCGACTCCTCCGCCTAAAGGGTATAAACCGTTCTATATCAGTCATTATGCACGACACGGTTCCAGATGGATTCAATCGGAACAGGATTATAAGACAGTGGTTGATATTTTCGAGAAAGCGCATCAAGCCGGAGCTTTGACCGCTTTGGGAGAAGATGTCCGCAAAAGAATGGCGTTGGTGTGGGAAGATGCCGAGGGACATGGGGGAGATTTGACTCCTTTGGGTGTGAGGCAACACCGGGGGATAGCCGAAAGAATGTTTCAGAACTATCCCGAGGTATTCAAGGGATCTCCTGCTCTGTCTGCACGCTCTACCGTGGTGTTGCGATGTGTATTGAGTATGGATGCCTTTTGTGAACGGTTGAAAGAACTCAATCCGGCATTGCAGATCCGGCGCGAAGCTTGTGCTAGGTATATGAAATATATGAATTATCATACGCCGGAAGCCGTGAAGTTTGTTTCTCATCAGGGACCTTGGTATGAGGAATATAGAAAGTTTAAAGAAGCTCATACCCGTCCCGATCGTCTGGTCACTTCCTTATTTAATAGTCCTGACTATATCCGTAAGAATGTGAATCCTGATGAATTGATGTGGGGACTTTATTGGATTGCTTCAGATTTGCAGAATGTAGAGATAGAGGTGAGTCTTTATGATGTATTTCAGAAAGATGAATTATTTGATCTTTGGCAAGTTTGCAATTATCATAATTATGTATGTGACGGACCTGCGCCTGCCAATGGTGGAATAATGACGGCCAGTGCCCGGTCATTGCTTGAAAATATATTGGATTCGGCCGATGAGGCGATCAGATCCGGGACCCATGCGGCGACATTACGTTTTGGGCACGATGGAAATATCATTCCCTTGGTAGCGTTGCTTCAATTGGGCGATATGTGGAAAGCCGAAACGGATCCCGATAAATTCTATCAGGCATGGTGTAATTTCAAGGTCACTCCGATGGCGGCAAACGTCCAGTTGGTTTTCTTCAGAAAAAAAGCTTCTGACGATATACTGGTGAAGTTCATGCATTGCGAGAAAGAAGTTACCATCCCTGTAGAAACGGATATTGCTCCTTTCTACCATTGGAAAGATGTTGAAACATACTATCGTCATCTTTTGCATAAATTGCCATAAGTCTATAAGATGAAAAACGGTGTAAATCCCTGTAGTATTGTAACGGGATTTATACCGCTTTTTTGAATGAGAAAGAGCAAAGGGGACAGCAGATTATCAAAGAAAAGACTTACTTTTGCAATAACAGAATAAATAAAGAATAAAAGACCATGAGTAAACTGAATATGAAAGAGTGGATAAACGAAATTATCCAAAAGAAAGAGGTGGTGGCTATGCCCATCATGACCCATCCGGGCATAGAGATGATAGGGAAAACGGTGCGCGATGCGGTTACTGACGGACAAGTGCATTACAACGCCATCAAGGCATTGAGTGAGAAATATCCCACAGCCGCCGCAACCGTGATTATGGATTTGACGGTAGAAGCCGAGGCTTTCGGAGCGGAGATTGTCTTCCCCGAAAATGAGGTTCCCAGTGTGGTGGGGCGTCTTCTCAATGATGAAGAAGCTATTGACAAACTGGAAATCCCTGCCTTGAATAAAGGAAGAATCCCCCAGTATCTGAAAGCAAATATGCTGGCAGCCAAGACCATTACGGACCGGCCCGTCTTTGCCGGTTGCATCGGCCCTTACTCATTGGCAGGACGTTTGTATGACATGTCTGAAATCATGATGCTTATTTATATCAATCCGGAAGCAGCCAATTCGCTGTTGAAGAAATGTTCGGATTTCATTCTCCGTTACTGCATGGCACTGAAGGCCACAGGAGTGAATGGGGTAGTGATGGCCGAGCCGGCTGCCGGACTGTTGTCCGATGAGGACTGCACGCAATACTCGTCTGTTTTCATTAAGGAGATCGTAGAGAAAGTGCAGGACGATCACTTCACGGTCATTCTGCATAATTGTGGAAATACCGGTCATTGTACCAAGGCAATGGTAGCTACAGGAGCTGCCGCTTATCATTTTGGAAATAAAATAGATATGGTCGAAGCTCTGAAAGAAGTACCTGCCGATGCCCTTGCAATGGGAAATCTTGATCCGGTGAGCTTGTTCAAGGCTGCTACTCCGGAGGTGATGAAGAAAGCCACACTCGACCTGTTGGAGGCTACCAAGTTCTATCCCAACTTCGTGCTCTCCAGCGGATGTGATACACCGCCTCATACGCCATCTGAAAATATTGATGCATTCTTTGCTGCATTAAATGGATTCAATAATGCTTGAAAAAGAACTTTCTTTTGCTGATCTGCCTATCTCATTGTCCGAACTCTATGAGGCGATGGGATATGCAGATGCTGTGCCCGACGAAGCGGTGGAAAAAGAAGTCCGTGGGGTACTGGAACGGGTGGAGGCAGTTACTTCTCCCCGTTTTTGTTTTTTCATATCCGGTGGAGAGTTGGATGAATCGAAAGACTCGCTTTCTGTCGGCGATACGTATTTCAGTATAGGTAAAATAATCACCCGGCAGCTGCGTGGTTCAGAATCCTTCGCTTTCTTTGCCGCGACTGCCGGAATCGGTTTTGAAAGGCTCCAGCATACGTTGCAGCAAGAAGGGGATATGGTAAAGATTTATATAGCGGATGCTATAGGAAGTATCATAGCCGAGAAGACTGCGGATTGTATGGAAATCGCTTTGGATGAATACATCCGCAACAGGGGGTGGAAGCATACCAACCGTTTCAGTCCCGGATATTGCGGCTGGCATGTGTCGGAACAAAAGAAATTATTTCCCTTATTCCCTTCGGCGGAACCTTGCGGCATCCGGTTGACAGATTCCAGTTTGATGCTTCCTATAAAATCGGTCAGTGGAGTAATAGGGCTGGGGGAGGATGTCCGTAAGCTGGAATATACTTGCGGTCTCTGTACGTACGATAAATGTTACAGGCGGAAGCAGCGAGGATAATAGGATGACTACAAAAATCAGAGTCCAAAAATGGCTAGATGTTGTTATTAACCTCACTGATTTTGCAATTTGTTGCAACCTTAATGAATCTCCTGTCCTATCAGACAGGGTATAACAGCCATTTCCATCTGTTATAACAACCACTTTCATCTGATATTCCACCCCGGTGAAACTCCAGTTCCACCGGGGTGGAGCTGCAATCTCACCGGGGTGGGACTGCCTCACCACCCAAGTGGAATACCAAATGCAGGCATATAAAAATACAATCTTTTCAGCCTTCTGCACCTTCTTTTAATGCCCATTGAAGAATAGATAAAGCCCGACCATGACAATAGCCAGTAACGCCCATGCAAGGATAACGGATTTAGCCGGCTTCTCCATGACTTTCTTCATATTTAATGTACATTCTTGTCGATGTTTATCCAATAAGGATACCAAGATCATGCCTGCGCTGATGATAACGAACAAGTAGAAGGACAGCATCATGAAATGAGGCCATGTCGTATATTCTTCCGCAGGGAATACCCATAAATAGAGAATGCCCACTCCCATGCTGAACGCCGTGCCAAGCGTCAATGCCATGTTGGCAGCCATCGTGGTAGTTCGTTTCCAGAAGATGCCGAACAGGAAAACAGCCGCCATAGGCGGTGCGATAAATCCCAGTACCGATTGGAATACATTGAACAGATTCAATCCTTTGATACTGTCTATGGCAATGGTGATGATCACCGAAATCAGTGCTCCCGCCACTGTAACCACGTGCCCCGTACGGATGATCTCTTTCTGGCTGGCAAGTGGCCTGAATTTCTTGACATAAATATCCATCGTGAAGACGGTACTCAGCGCATTCAGGGCAGAGCCGACAGTGCTGATCAGTGCGGCGGTCAATACGGCCAGTACCAACCCCACCATGCCTACAGGAAATAAGTTAGTGACCATAGTCATGTAGGCTTCATCGGGGTTCTTCAAGCCCGGGTAGAGTGCCAGACAGATGATACCCGGAAGGATATAGAGAGGAACATCCAGTATCTTCAACCAGCCGGTGAAGTTGGCACCCATTTGGCCTTCTTTCAGATTCTTGGCAGCCAATACAGGCTGTACCATGGATTGGTCTGTGCACCAGAACCAGACTCCCATGATGGGATAACCCAGAATGATGGGCAGCCACGGGAAGGCGGGATCGTCATTCGGGCGGAACAGGTTCCAGTAATCGGCCGGAACCGCTTCGGCCAATGCGCTGACTCCACCCACCTTGTAAAGCCCTGCTATAGTAAGCGTGGCCGATACGAAAATAAGCAGAAGCATCTGGAACACATTGGTATAGGCTACCGCTTTCAGCCCTCCGGCCATGGTGAAGAATGCGGAGATAACGAGCAGGATCAATGCCGATTGCCACATGGGAATATCGAAAACCTGACGGATAAGGATACCTCCGGCGAATAAGGTCAGGGCAAGCCACGAGATAAGGATCGTCACAATGGTGTACCAGGCAAGAATGTTGCGGGTGGACTGTCCGAAACGCCGCCCCATGAACTCCGGCAAGGTGGTGATACGCGCTCCCAAATAACGGGGGGCAAAGACAAAAGCCAGCAAGCAGATGAAAACAAACGCATACCAGGCATAATTGCCCGAAACGATGCCGGTGGTGAACCCGGCACTGGCAGAGGCTATCAGCATGGAAGGGCCCACATTGGTTCCCCACATGGAGAAACCGATGTGATGCCACTTCAGGGAACGCTCGGCAAGAAAAAGGCTGCTGCCTTTTTTGCGTTTCAGGCTGGCCCATATACCGATGCCTATAAGAATCAGAAAGTAGGCAATAAGAATGCCCCAATCTAACGTATCTAAATAATTAGCGTGCATAATTCATGTATCAGATTAAGATGAATATTCCGTTTATTTATGAAGCCCCATCAGTTCCTTGGCTACCGCTACGGCCGTATTGGCATTGTCGCTATACCCGTCCGCACCTATTTCATCGGCAAATCCCTGGCTTACCGGAGCGCCGCCTATCATCACTTTTACCTGATGACGGATACCGGCTGCTTCCAAAGCGTTGATCACCTCCTGCATATAAGTCATGGTTGTTGTCAGCAAGGCGCTCATGCACAGGATGTCTGCCTTGTTTTTCTTGACTTCTTCCACAAATTTGTCGCAAGATACATCTATGCCTATGTTGATTACTTCAAAGCCGCAACCTTCCAGCATGGAAGCCACCAGGTTCTTGCCGATATCATGCAAGTCGCCTTTCACGGTTCCAATGACCACCTTGCCTATGGTGGTCGAGGCACTCCCTTGCAGTAAAGGCTTCAGAAGTTCCAAAGCTCCCTTCATGGCGCGTCCTGCCATCAGCAGTTGGGGCACGAACGCTTTTCCGTCCTGGAAGCGTTGTCCCACTTCGCCCATAGCCTTTATCATGTAGTTGTTGATAATTTCCTGGGGCTGTACTCCTTCGGCGATGGCTTTCTTGGTTACTTCTACGGCCGGTTCCAGCTTTCCGTCCACAATGGCATTGAACAAAGGTTTCAAGGCTTCATTCCCGGCTGCCGCAGAGTCTTTGACGACGATTGTTTCTTGTTTGGTTGCAGCGGCTTCTTCTTTCGAAAGGTCTTCTTTGGATACGTCAGAGGAAGAAGAGGAGTATTCTTCGACAATGCGCATCGCTTGTTCCACTTCTCTCTCGTTATGGAAATCCATTTCCAGATGCACACCGTCCGCACCGATATTGTCCAGCAAAGGTTTCAGTTCGTCCAAGGTTACCCAACAAGCCATGATACTTTTGCCTCCGGCAAGGATCTTCTTGTAAAGGTCGTACCATTTGGGTGATCCTCCTTGTGGCTCACCTACGCCCGGAGTCCATTGAATGGCATTCAGTTCCTCAATTTCAAGAAGGGCGGGCAGATGGTGCATGGCGCCCACACCGTCCAGATGATACAGGGTGTAGTCTATCTTTTGGCATTGTTCGCGGATAAAGGGTTGTACAAAACGACGATAATCATCTTCGCTGATCATGGTAGAAATATCGCTTTGTAATTTGCTCATTTTACCGGGAGCCCATGAAGAAAAATAGCAGAAAGCCATTTCGTCCCCTTCACGGATGATGTCGTAAAGTTCATCAAAGACTTTGAAATAGATATCATTGATTTGTTGCATTTGCTGTTCCAGCACTTCGGGCTGCATCACGGTATCCAGCAAAACTTTGTCTGTACCTTTCAAGGCGGCCAGTACGTCCAGCCCTTCCATCAAATCGGGCATTCCTACGTAATAGTGACCGTTTGCTTTCGCCTTGCATGCCTTCAGCAATTCTTTATGCAAGAGCCAGTTGGGATGCTCGGGATTGAAAACAATCTCATCGTTGAAATCGGGATCGGGATGAATCCAAATGGTATCTTCCCCTCCTTCGAACACGCCGCCCAAGATGGCTGCCAATGAACCGGGACCTAACTGGGTATTGGCTACCGGCAGGATATCTGCTTTCAGACTGCTGTGTGCCACGTACCAGTCCAGGTATTCTGCACGCCATTGCGGATCGAACCATTTCTGATTCAGGTCTTTTGCCGGGGAGGGTGCAGGGATATCCGCATGAGGTTTCACACCTTCCTGAAAGTGCTCCCACATGTTCAGTATGATTCCTTTATGGTTCCACCAATCTATATATCGTTTCTTTGTCTCGTCTAAATTCGTTTTCCAAGTTTCCATATTCGTCAGTTCTTAAATATTCCTTTAAAATGAGGGTCTATGTGCAGACCGATGCTTTTGCTTAAATCCATATCGTCCGTGCATTCCACTTCATCCGGATAAACGGGGATGGTCGCTCCTTGACGTACATATACGGGCATTTCGTCCAGAGGGACATCCAGATTCTTCAGCCAGCGTCCCCCTTCCAAGCGTTCGCCTGTGAAGAAATTCACCCATTTCCCTTCGGGCAGATAGACATCCCGGCGGTTCTCGCTGTTCATGACCGGGGCTACCAGGAAGTCGTTGCCGAAATAGTATTCATCGTCGATGTGCCAGCACAATTTGTCTTCGGGATGATGAAAAATCAGAGCTTGCAAGAGAGGTGCTCCGCTTGCGATGGCCTTACGGCTTTGTTCTACGATATAAGGTATAAGCGTATAGCGCAACTTCCACCACTTTTTTATCATAGGTGCGATAGCGGGATAATGCCACGGCTCGCGTTTGTTTGTTCCGTGATAACGGATGTGGGAGGAGAATACACCGAATTGTGTCCAGCGCATATATACATCATCGTCCACTATAGAGTTCATGAAGTTGGGCAATGTGTGGAATCCGGGGACATCATGACTCCAGAAGGCGAAACCGGAAAGCCCGAAATGCAAGCCGCCTTTCAGCGAGCCTGCCATTCCATCCCATGAACTGCATGAGTCGCCTCCCCAATGCAGCGGATAGCGTTGGCATCCCGCCCATGCCGAGCGTGCCCATACGATGCCGTCACCGGTTACGTCTTTTGTGATTTCATAAGCGGCTTTCTGATAAAGCAATGCATACAGGTTGTTCAGCAATTCAGGTTTCATGCCTTTATAGAGGGCATCCATGTGGATGTTTTCTCCAAAATCGGTTTTGATGCAGGTCACGCCCATATCCAGCAGATTCTTCAGCAGTCCTTTATACCATTCGGTTGCTTTGGGGTAAGTGAAGTCAATGGTTCCGGCATAGTCCAAAGCGGAGAAATTGGAACCTTCCGAATCTTGTTTCTTTGTCAGCGGAGCTATATAATCGTTTTTGCGTGCTTCGTCTATCTGTTCGGCGTTCTCCGCCACGTAGGGGAGTTGCCATAAGGACACGCGATATCCTTTTTTCTTCAGTCCTTGGATGAACCCTTTGGGATCGGGAAAGCGTTCTTCGTTGAATTTCCATTCGCACAGCCAGTCGGTCTTGAACCAGCCGGTATCCAGATGGATGACATCACAGGGGTAATGTTCGGCACGCATCCGGTCGCATATCTCATTTACTTCATCAGCGCTGAAGTAGGTCATGCGGCTCATCCAGATGCCGAAACTCCAGAGGGGGGGCATGGAAGGATATCCGGTCAGATCCCGATAACCCCGGAGGATTTCTTCCATCGTGTCGCCTGCTATGACGAAAACATCCAGCATGGCCTGGTCGCTCAGGAACTGTACCGAGCGGGTGGATTGCCCGGCCAGTGACAGTTTGCTGTGGGCACAGGTGTGATAGAATGTTCCATACATCCGGCTGGAGAGGTAGAAAGGAATATTCTTATAGGTACGGCGGTTGTTCACACCTTGTCCGTCCTGGTTCTTTAAGAAGAACGTTTGTCCGCTTAAGTCCATTTTGGCAAAGCGTTCCCCTGTTCCGGCAAAACATTCATCGGGTTTTGATTCAAAGGAAAGGGTGGCACGTTCCTTCACTCCGTTTCGTTTGCAGAAAGCCAGTGGCAGTGCATCGTAACGGGGAGGGGAGAAGTGGTCGTAGGCAGCCAGTCGGATTTCACGTTTGCCGTCGGGGTAAAGGCGAAGATCCAAGGTCTCTTGAGGATCGGGCAGCAGTTCGCTCCAACGGTCCAGTACCGGGGGCTTTACATGGATAAGTGCCCGTTGGATTCCGTCTTGGGTAGTGATCAACCATTCCCCTTCTGTTTGTGTCACTTGCAAAGGGAGTTTCTTTACCCGGTCACTGAATTGGAGCATTTCCGACTGATCCGTCATGCTTTCTTCACCGAATCCGATAAAGAGCCGGGTGATACCTGAGGTGTACTGACGGATGACCAGCGTATACTCTTCACGGGGCGATGTCGTATCGGGCGCCATATCGTTAGAGAGCACTTGCTTTTGAAAGGGGACGTTTATACAGATATCCCCGTCTTTTTCATAGACAGAGGTGGGCTTGTATGCTTTCCATAATGATTCGTCTCTTGACAGATCGGGATCAAAGTCCAGAAAATCGAATAAGTGGTAATTGGTTGGTTTCATTCTCTTTTTGTTATTTTGTTTTTATAATGATTCTTGGTTGTGATACCCCATCTACAGCGACCCTGCCTGCCTTTTGCTTTATACTTTCATCTACTTGCGGACCATTCTTCTTCCACACATTATGAGGTCCCGGACGGTTGGAGTCGAAACGTTCGGACGGACACCAGTTGTTTTCTACGGTATAGCCATCCGTCGCTTCATCAAAGTAGATGTAAAACGCACGGTCGTTGGTAGCGTAGGGCGCGTCAATTAAATGTTCAATCCGGTTATTGCGCATCACGGAGCCGGGTTGGTTGGAGAGGGTATAAAGTCCTCCTGCATCATACAGCCTCCGGGCAAAGTGGTGGACGTAATTGGCTTCAATCCGATTGCCGCTCATTCCGCTTTCCTGCAGGGTCCATCCCCAGCCCACACAGATACCTGAATAATTGACGTGGCAGACTTCATTATGTACGATATGGATATTCTTTACATATCCGGCTCCGATGCCTACACCTCCCCAATCTTCATTGGTCACTTCCTCAATTAGGTTGTTCCGTATGGTGATTCCCGTACATAATTCCTGTTCATGAAAAGGTGTATAAGGCACATGGGTTTCAAATCCTTCATCGGGAAAGGTGCCCACCAGTAAGGCTGTGCCACCAATATCGGTGAAATGGCAATTCTCGACAATAGAAGTCGATACGGCGCGTTCATAATCTACTCCGGTGGCTGCTAAATGCTGGAATGTGCAGTGGTTGAAGTTTATGTTATTGCCGCATTTTATCTGTATTGCAGCTTCGGGTCTGCCTATCCATGCCTGGTTTTCCAGTTCCGCTTTTTCGGGCAGCCCCGGTATGGGTAGTCTGTAAGCATCCAGCAGATGGAAGCCTCCTTGCAATGTAACGTGTCCTTGATAAGAGGGGCGCATCCATGAAGTATGTTCGAAAGATATATTTTGAAAATATATATTCCTTACCGGGCGTTCTAATGTTCCGCTTATAGTCAGTAAAGTCTCTAAAACCGGAATAATGACTTGCGCCTTCGTCATGTCTTCGTGAGGACGCGGGTAATAATAGATGCGTCCGGAAGGGTAATCCTGATACCATTCTCCGGGCTGGTCCAATAGTTCCAGAGCATTGACCAGACAAAAGGAGGAGTTTCCTTTTTCTCCGTCAATGACAGGTTGAGGCCAGGGATGGGCAAACTCCAACCGGCTTTCGGGATCATGAAAACGGACGATTGTATTTGCCCCTTCAGTAATCATTTCCTTCACTCTCAGTATGGCGATGGCCCAACGTTGGTGAACGATCATCTCTACTTGTGAAGCGGCATTCAACCCTGCTGTTTGTGGAGTGGGAATGGTGATCGTCTCCTCCTCAGGGTTAAAATCAATCATGCGTTCCATTACTCCGTCGGGAAACTGTGCGGCCCGCTGTGCTTTTGTTCCGTTGACCCACATTTGCCGGGTTTCCAATATCCTGTTTCCCATACGGGGCACTTCCGCTACCCATATTTTATTTCTAAGTGTTTCTGGTATTCTGGTATCTTCGCATCCTTGTTCCCAACCTGTCACAGGAACTCCGCCACTTAAGACTACACGGGCATTGGGAACAGCGGTGATACGGGTGGGAGAGTCTGTTGTTCCGCTATCTTCGGGGCGGATGAACAGGCTTTTATATTGTGGGTATATTCCTTCCTCCAATAGGATATTTATGCCTCCGGTTGTTTCGGGTGATTGCAATCTTCTCCATTCGCGCGCTTGCTTGATGGCTTGTTCCAGAGTCTGGAGGGGAGATTGGCGTGTACCGGCAGCATTGTCGTTACCGTAGGGAGAAACATAAATATCTCCTGCGGTTAAATAAAAGGTATAACTGACAAATGCGATAAAGCAGATTATTTTTGTTTTCATGGGTTCTCCGGATTTAAAGGTCTTTTTAATCAGACGGAAGGGATCAGGTTTTGTACCCATTGGATAATTTGCCAATGTGTCAATTTGCTGCATTCTATTCTGCGTGGTCATGGGCATATTAGCAAATTGGTGCATTGACATATTGATTGAAGTATAATAAAAAACAGGCCATACCTTAATGAAAAGGTACAGCCTGCGTCATTTAATAAAAGAGATTTATTTTTTATGAGTTCATGCTCATCAGGAATTCTTCGTTGTCTTTGGTATTTTCCAAACGACTCTTTACGAAATCCATGGCTTCGATAGGATTCATATCTGCCAGATACTTGCGAAGAATCCACATACGGTCCAAAGTAGTCTTGTCGAGCAGCAAGTCGTCGCGGCGGGTGCTTGATGCCACGATGTTTACTGCCGGGAAGATACGTTTGTTGCTCAAGTTGCGGTCCAGCTGGAGTTCCATGTTACCTGTACCCTTGAATTCTTCGAAGATTACTTCATCCATCTTGGAACCGGTGTCAATCAGTGCGGTTGCGATAATGGTCAGCGAACCACCGTTTTCAATGTTACGGGCAGCACCGAAGAAACGTTTGGGCTTATGCAGGGCATTTGCATCCACACCACCGGACAATACCTTGCCGGAAGCAGGAGAGACGGTATTGTATGCACGTGCCAGTCGGGTGATAGAGTCGAGGAAGATTACCACATCGTGACCGCATTCTACCATGCGTTTCGCTTTTTCCAGTACGATACCTGCAATCTTTACGTGACGTTCTGCCGGTTCGTCAAATGTAGAAGCGATCACTTCGGCATTTACGCTGCGCGCCATATCTGTCACTTCTTCGGGACGTTCGTCAATAAGCAGCATGATCATGTACGTTTCCGGATGGTTGGCTGCGATTGCGTTAGCGATGTCTTTCATCAGGATCGTCTTACCGGTTTTGGGCTGCGCCACAATCAAAGCACGCTGTCCTTTACCGATAGGTGAGAACATATCTACCACACGGGCTGAAAGGTTATCACTATATCCCCCTTTGCAAAGTTTGAACTTTTCATCGGGGAACAGCGGGGTCAGGTGATCAAACGGAACGCGGTCACGTACCAATCCGGGATCCAGACCGTTTATCTTTTCCACCTTTACCAACGGGAAATATTTTTCTCCTTCTTTGGGCGGACGGATAGAGCCTTCCACTACATCACCGGTCTTCAAACCGAACAGTTTTATTTGCGATTGTGAAACGTAAATATCATCGGGTGAGGAAAGATAGTTGTAATCGGATGAACGGAGGAAACCGTATCCGTCGGGCATGATTTCCAATACCCCGGTACCGGTCAGGATACCTTCAAATTCGTAAGGCTTTTCCACCTGTTTGCGTTCCGGTTGTTGAGGAATGCTGGCAGACGCTTCTCCCTCAGCCGTCGTATTGTTATTATTGTTTGCCTGACGAGGATTGTTGTAATTATTGTTGCGCGGATTGTTGTACTTCTGATTTTGATCGCGCTGCTGGCGTGGTTGGAATTTGGGGGCAGGTGTCTGTACCGGAGCCGGTGTTTCTACTTTGGTAGCCTCAAATTTGCCGAACAACTCAGTAGGAAGTTCTATTTTTTCTGAAGGAAGATCCTCGATGGGAATAAAATCATCGGTTTCACTGCCGAATTCCAGTTCGGGAAGAATCACTTCTTTTTCTTCGGGAATAGCCGGTGTTTCTTCTTTTTTTGCTTTTTTGGGTGTCGGTTTCGCCGGTGCTTCAGCTTTCACTTCCTCTTTTGCAGTTTCTTTCGTTTTCGTTGCAGGTTGTTCTTCTGTCTTGGCTGTTACTTTCTTACTACCCGGTTTGCGTCCTCTTTTTTTAGGTGTTTTTTCTTCCGCACTTGTTTCGGCCACGGCTTCTGTTTGTGGTGTTACCGCTACAGGAGCAGTCTCTTTTACTGTTTCGGCAGCTGCGGCGGCAGGCTGCGGGGTATTGGCTTCCAGTTTCTGTGCCTTGTCCTTGGTTGCAGTATAGACCTTGTCACCGTCTTTTTTAACGTTGATACGTGATCTTTTACGGGGTTGACTTTCATTGGCTTTTTCTGCCGCTACTTTTTGGGTTGCTCCGACTATGGCTTGCTCGTCCAGAATTTTATAAACCAGATCTTCTTTTTTTAGAGAGTCTGTTTTCTTGATACCCAACTCTTTGGCAATCGATTGTAATTCCGACAAGTCTTTGTCGTTTAATTGAATAATGTTATACATAGAGTATAGTTATTAGTAATATATTTCTTTATAATCTTTTAATGGTATAATTAAGGAGCACAATCTACACAAAAATGTGTTAGAAGGGGGAAATGCACTCATAATTACGATTATGGGATTGATGTTGTTTTGATTGTTATCAGGAAGTAAACAGACTTTCCCGGATAGGGAACTGACGTATTTACCGAGGACAAAAGTAGATATTTTTTTTTAATCTCATGCATATTACAGAAGATTTTTTGCCGAATTTAATGAAATTAATAAAAAAAACGACGTGGGGAAACATCCTTTCTGTCTGTGAAAACCCTGATGTTAAATGAACGTAAAAATAGGTCAGATTGTTCAGCAGAGTCTGCATGAAATAGCGAAAAAAATACTAATTTAGCCCGTCAAATTTGATTTTTACTTAATTATAAATAGAGAAAAGATGAAAAAAGTGATTTTTACAGAAAAGGCTCCTGCTGCTATAGGTCCTTACAGTCAAGCTGTTGAAGTGAATGGTATGGTATTCCTGTCAGGTCAGATTCCCGTTGATCCTGCTACCGGTGAATTTGTTCCGGGAGGAGTGACTGAACAGACTACCCAGGTTTTTGAGAATATCAAGAATGTATTGGCAGAAGCCGGTCTGACTACCGCTAATATCGTAAAAACAACCGTATTTTTGGCAGATATGTCTTTGTTTGCTGAAATGAACGCTGTTTATGCCAAGTATTTCGAAGGAGATTTCCCTGCCCGTTCTGCTGTAGCTGTTAAGGCTTTGCCGAAAGGAGCGCTTGTGGAGATAGAGAGTATCGCAGTGAGATAACGAGCTTTTCGCCACCGATTGCACGGATTGATGCAGATTATTTCTATTGAAAAGCAATTGCTTGATATGGAACCTGTGTCAATCAGTGTAGTCTGTAGTGAATGATGGTGGATGGGGAATCATAAAAACAACTGATTAACAGATAGCGTAGAAAAGTGGAATATGAAACAACTGAACAAGTGGCAATGGTCCACATTAATATTATCTGCTATACTGGTAATGGCATTTTCAGTCTTTATTTATCGGTATGAGCCTTTTAAATCCGGGTTCGAGATTACCGACCAGCTGGGTGGTAATATTTTCCCTGCAACCATTCTTTCTACCGCAACCACAGATGCCAGTTTAATCGTACCTGCCGATTCCGATTATATCGGAAATCCCAAGTCGTGTATCGCCATCCGGCTGAAGAACAGTTATGCCAATAGCAAATTGCGTATAGAAGTGGCCGAGACTCCTTTTTTCTCTCAGTCTGTATCTGAGTTTATTTTACCCAAGGCGGGGAAAGAATATCTGGTTTTCCCGGATATTATATGGAACTATCAGGCTTTGCGTGATAATAATCAGGCAGTGCCCGTTAGCATCTCCGTCAAGGCGGAATTGAATAAGAAAGAACTTCCACAGCGTTTGAAAACCATCTCGATGCGCAGTATCAATGAGTGCCCTTTAGGATATGTGGACGATAAAATGAAGTTTCACGATACGGGAGAGTTTTTTGCGGCCTACGTCAACGAGGAGCATCCTCAGATTGACAAATTATTGCGTGAAGCCTTGGATACACGTATCGTCAATCGTTTTCTTGGGTATCAAGGTAATGCACACCAGTCGGAGAATGTGGACAAACAGGTCTATGCATTGTGGAATGTGTTGCAAAAGCGGAACTTTAAGTACAGCTCCACCACCAATACCAGTCTTTCGTCCAATGTGGTTTATACACAGCGCGTCCGTACCTTGGACGATGCGCTGGAATCCTCGCAGATAAACTGTGTGGATGGCAGCGTGTTGCTGGCCTCACTGATGAAAGCCATCAATATCAATCCTATCCTGGTGCGTATTCCGGGACATATGTTTGTGGGTTATTACACAGACAAATCACATAAGAATATGAATTTTCTGGAAACCACGATGATAGGGGATGTGAATCTGGATGATTTCTTTCCGGATGAGAAGCTGGATTCTACCATGGTGGGCAAATCCCAGAACCAGATGTCGAAACTGACCTACGAGAAATCAAAGGAATACGCTACGAGGAAATACCGGGAGAATGACTCCCTGATACATTCGGGTAAAGTGAATTATATGTTTCTGGAGATTGATAAAAAGACCCGTGCGCAGGTGCAACCTATCGGTAAATAAATTTGTTGTATGGATATGGAACTTACTTATATATATCATAGCGGATTCGCCTTGTCAGGCGATGGCTTTACTGTAATCATGGATTATTACCGTGATTCGGAGGATGGACAGGCGCAGGCGGATTTGAACCGGTTGATGGATGGGACTTTCAGCAATCAAGAGGCGGGAATGCCGGAAGGAACCGTACACAGCGAATTATTGCGGAGACCCGGAAAACTGTATGTGCTGGCCAGTCATTTTCATCCGGATCATTTTAATAAAGAGGTATTGCAATGGCGTGAACAGCGGCCGGATATTATCTATATTTTCTCGAAAGACATTTTGCGTCATCGCAGGGCGCAGAAAGAAGATGCCGTCTGGCTGAAAAAAGGAGAGGAATATAAGGATGAAACATTGAGCGTGCGTGCTTTCGGTTCCACGGATGTGGGAGTATCGTTTTTGCTTCAGGCAAGTGGAAAAAAGATTTTTCATGCCGGTGATTTGAATAACTGGCATTGGATGGACGAGAGTACCGAGGCGGAGTGGAAGGGAGCCGAGAAGAATTTCCTGCATGAGCTGGATGATCTTTACGCCTATACGCCCGAAGTGGATGTGGCGATGTTTCCCGTTGACCCCCGTTTGGGAAAAGAATACATGCGGGGTGCCGGACAGTTTGTAACAAAGATAAAAACTCATATCTTTGTACCCATGCATTTCACACCGGAGTATGCCAAGGCAAATGCTTTCCGCGACTTTGCCGAAGCGCATGGAGTGCGTTTTGTGTCATTGACACATCGCGGACAAAAAATAGAGATTGAATAACAAAAGAATAACACAATATGAAAGTAAAAGGAAGATTTGATCATTTCAATATCAATGTAACTGATCTGGACAAGAGTATCAAGTTTTATGAAACAGCGTTAGGTTTGCATGAGTCTCATCGTAAGGAAGCTTCGGACGGTTCCTTCGTGCTGGTGTATATGGCCGATGACCACAGCAATTTCTTGTTGGAACTGACCTGGTTGCGTGACCATACCCAGCCATACGAGTTGGGTGAGAACGAAAGCCATCTGTGTCTGCGTGTGGAAGGTGATTATGACGAAGTCCGTAAATTCCATAAGGAAATGGGATGCGTTTGCTTCGAGAACACCGCTATGGGCTTGTATTTCATCAATGATCCTGATGATTACTGGATTGAGATATTGCCGGTAAAGTAAGACGATCGTTTCCGTTAGTAATGAATTAAAAAGATAGAGACTATGAAATACATTTCTCCCGGTGGCTGGTTCTCATTGGAATACCCGATGGGCTGGCACGAGTTTGAAGATACAGAAGAGAGTTTTTTATTCTATAATCCTGACCGGTGGACAGGTAATTTCCGCATATCGGCCTATAAGGATGAAGCGGCTGACTATGGTCCGCAGTGCATCGCATACGAATTGAAAGAAAATACTTCTTCCACCCTGGTGAAAGTGGGCAAGTGGGATTGTGCTTACAGCGCGGAAACTTTTCAGGAAGAAGGCGCCTGGTACACCACTCATATCTGGGTGACAGGAGAGGGGGATCTTTCTTTCGAATGTTCTTTTACCGTGTCCAAAGGAGGAGACAAGCATCCGGCGGAAGAAATCATCCGGTCTTTGCAGATCCGCAAAGAAGGTGTAAGTCACCCGCGTGAGATCATTCCGATCCGTGTCTTGGAAATCGGGGAGGTGAACACCGCCTTTGAGTGGGCTTCTACTACGATTAAAAAGCAACTCACCAAGGATTTCACTGCGTCGGAGAGCGATATTGACAGTATACAGCAAGTAATGGACAGCGGACGTTTCCAGACCCAGCAGCGTATGGCGTGGGAGAATTTCGGTATTGCCTTCGGAGCCATTCTGGTGAATGAGATGGAAGGTATGGAATGGGTGACTGTCATTGAGGGACAGAAAGAATATCCCGCCTTGCAGTTTATGTGTTCGGATATGGTGCTGGACCCTGCCGCACTGGTGTGGGGAAAAGCTAAAAAGGGACTCCCCTGCGACTTGAAATCCGAATTCAGGAAAATTAAGCGAGAGGCGGAGGCAGTGTTGGATGATTTAAATAAATAGACAAATAATGACCCCATATATGCAAGTAGACGGGCTTACCAAGTCATTCGGTGACTTGGTATTGTTCCGGAAGATTTCATTTGGAGTGGCCGAAGGACAACGCATCGGTCTGATAGCAAAGAACGGTACAGGCAAGACTACCTTACTTAATATAATAGCCGGTAAGGAGGGATATGATGAAGGAAGCATCGTCTTTCGTCGTGATCTGCGGGTGGGCTATTTGGAGCAAGACCCACATTATCCCGAAGACCTGACCGTGCTCGAAGCCTGTTTCTATCACGGAAACAGCACGGTGGAACTCATCAAAGAATATGAAAGCTGCATGGAAACCGAAGGCAATCCGGGACTGGAAGAGCTGTTGGCACGGATGGAGCACGAAAAGGCATGGGATTATGAACGGAAGGCGAAACAAATCCTTTCTCAATTAAAAATCCGGGACTTCAGCCAGCAGATCAAACATCTTTCCGGAGGTCAGTTGAAACGGGTGGCTTTGGCGAATGTGCTGATAACCGAGCCCGATTTCCTGATTTTGGATGAGCCTACCAACCATCTTGATTTGGATATGACGGAGTGGCTGGAGGGGTATCTCGGCCGGGGAAACATCAGTCTGCTCATGGTGACGCACGACCGTTATTTCCTGGACCGCGTCTGCTCTGAAATTATCGAGATAGACAATCAGCAGGTCTATTCATATAAAGGAAATTACAGCTATTACTTGGAAAAGAGGCAGGAGCGTATCGAGGCGACCAATGCCGAAATAGCCCGTGCCAATAACTTGTACCGCACAGAGCTGGAGTGGATGCGCCGTATGCCCCAGGCACGCGGACATAAAGCGCGTTATCGGGAAGAAGCTTTCTACGAACTGGAGAAAGTGGCGAAGCAGCGTTTCAACGACGGCAATGTGAAACTGGATATGAAAGCCTCTTACATCGGCTCCAAGATTTTTGAGGCGGATCATCTGTACAAGCGTTTCGGTGATTTGAAGATTCTGGAAGATTTCTCGTATATCTTTGCCCGTTATGAGAAGATGGGCATCGTGGGAAACAATGGTACGGGAAAGTCCACGTTCATTAAAATACTGATGGGCGAACAGAAGCCGGACAGTGGAACACTGGATATCGGTGAGACAGTCCGTTTCGGATACTATTCTCAGGACGGCCTGAAGTTTGATGAGCAAATGAAGGTCATCGACGTGGTGCAGGATATTGCCGAAGTCATCGAATTGGGAAATGGAAAGAAGCTGACTGCATCCCAGTTCCTGCAACATTTTCTGTTTACCCCCGAAACACAGCATAGCTATGTATATAAACTGAGTGGGGGAGAACGCCGCCGCCTGTACCTGTGTACGGTGCTGATGCGTAATCCCAACTTCCTGGTGCTGGATGAGCCTACCAACGATCTCGATATCATCACCCTTCAGGTATTGGAAGAATATTTGCAGAACTTCAAGGGCTGTGTAATCGTAGTAAGCCACGACCGCTATTTCATGGACAAGGTGGTAGATCACTTGCTGGTATTCAAGGGACAGGGAGACATTCGTGATTTTCCGGGTAACTACTCCGATTATCGTGACTGGCGCGAGGCGAAAGAGCAGCGCGACAAAGAGGCGGAAAAGCCAAAAGAGGAAAAGACCGCCCGCGTGCGCCTGAATGACAAGCGGAAAATGTCTTTCAAGGAAAAGAAAGAGTTCGAGCAGCTGGAACAAGAAATAGCCGGGCTGGAGCAGGAGAAGGCCGATATAGAAGCCGCCCTTTGCAGCGGTACGCTGGGAGTGGAGGAACTGACGGAGAAATCCAAACGATTGCCGGAACTGAATGATTTGATTGATGAAAAGACCATGCGCTGGTTGGAACTGAGCGAGATAGAAGGATAGAATAACCGGAGGTGCAACAGTGTACCTGATGCCATATTGCTATATTCGTTTTGAATAACAAAACCATAATATAGAAAAGAAATATGGCATCCATTAAATTGAAATTCCGCCCATCGAGCGTAAAAGGAAAAAAGGGCGTATTAAGTTATCAAATTATTCATTACAGACTGACACGGCTCATCAAGACTTCTTATCGGATCATGCCTTCCGAGTGGGACGACTCCACCGGCAGTCTGCTTATTTCAACACAGTCTGAATGTAAAGCGCGTCTTCTGCTGATACGTGACCAGACGAATTGGGAGATGACGCGGTTACAAGGTATTATCAATGATCTGGAGCGGACCGGTGTGGAATACACCATTGATGATATCGTGGCTTCTTTCCGGAAAATCCCTTCTGTAGAGAGTGTGTTCAACTTCATGCAACGATGTATCAATAAACTGGAGCGGCAGAAAAGGGGACGGACGGCAGAAGGTTATACCTCGACAATGAACAGCTTTATCCAATTCAGAAAGAATGAAGATCTGAGTTTTGAAGCCTTTGATTCGGAGCTGATGGAGATGTATGAAGCCTATCTGAAAGAGAAAGGCTTGGTAAAGAACAGTACTTCCTATTATATGAGAATCTGGCGGAGTGTGTATAATCTGGCTGTAGAGCAAGGCTATACCACCGACAAGAAACCTTTCAAACATGTCTATACCGGCATAGACAAGACCGTAAAACGGGCTGTTCCCTTTAAAATCATCAAAATGATCAAGGAGCTTGATTTGTCATTCGAACCCCAGTTGGAGTTGGCAAGGGATATTTTCCTTTTCAGTTTCTATACCCGGGGCATGTCGTTTATTGATATGGCACACTTGAAGAAGAGCAACCTCCAGAATGGAATTCTGACATACAGCCGGAAAAAGACTGGGCAACGGCTGACTATTCTGTGGGAGGAGCTGATGCAGGAGATTGTGGATAAATACAAGGATGACAGTTCCGAGTACCTGCTGCCTATCTTGCGGTACTGTGACATAAATGACCGCAAGCAATATAAACTGAGGGCCAAGCAAATAGGACGGGGCTTGAATAAAATAGGCTTGCGGCTGGAATTAAAGGCGCCGTTGACTTTCTATGTGGCGCGCCATAGCTGGGCCAGCATAGCGCAGGACAGGAAGGTGTCTACAGACATCATCCGCGAAGGGTTGGGGCACGATAATGAAAAGACCACTCATATTTATCTGGCATCCATCTCCACTTCACAGATAGACCGAGCCAATCAGATTATTTTAAGGGGGTTGTAGGGGAAGTATTCATTCAGGCTGTAGGATGACAGCCTGAATGTTCTATTGGCTTGGATAAAATCAGATCATTTTCGGAGAAATATTTCTAGAATCCTAACATAAGAGCTGGGAGAATATTCAATATTCGGCAAAGTAATCAAAATATGCCTTGTTGGTGATAGATACAAAATATTGAATGACTTTTGTATGGGGAGATATAGAAATATACAGAATGCTGATCTAAAGGATCGTGCCATTAGGAAATACTGTGTGACTTCGTGTGATATCTAATTTGGGATAATTTATTTTTTATCATGAACAAGTGTGATAGATCTGAAAATCAGCTGTTTGATAGCATGATTCGTTTTATAAAAAATGGGGTTCTCTTAGTAAGAGATCCCCATTTGGCTGCAAAAGTAGCTATAATTCCCAAGAAATGGAAATCTTTTGTTGTTTTAAAATGCTTTTAACAAGAAATGTATGAGAATTGTTCGTAAAAGGTTATGAATTACGATATGTATGTTTCACATTATCAATAGATTAAATAGAAATGGGGATCTCTTACTAAGAGAACCCCAAAAATGAAGCTTCAACAAGCTTTCATTTTAGAAGTACAAATGATAAATAATTTATGTTTTGATGCAAATCTGTAATGATGCGGATTTGGGTACTGAATATTCCTTTCCGCAGAATCAAAACATAACGGGTAAAGCGCCTAGGTTACTGCCATGCAGTTCAATCGCTTCCTGCCCAGACCAGGGGTCAGATCTGATAACCACGTCACAGACGGGGGAAGAAAAAGAATATCCTGACCACAAGTGGTATTATATGTTCCTGCGCAACAGAGAGCTGAAACGCTATATCGAAATCTTTACCGGCAGGAGAGCTGTGATGATTAATACCCGGTCTGGCATGAAGGAAGAAAGATATTTCTGCTTCAAAGTGTTTTCATATACCTCTGCTGACCATAAAAGACGTTTTGAACGGTGTCCTTATAGCAAGGAAGAATATGCTGCCCGTCGGGAGTCCGCCTTTGCCGTAAAGGAGGCGTTCGCGACAGGCTCTGTACAGAAGTTGAACGCTTTGACGGATGAAAAGGAAATCACGGGTGATGGTTATCTGTTTGTATGTGCCCCGTTGGATGAATTGAATCTCATCCTTGCCCATCTGTTCCCCCGGCAGTATCTTGCAAAAGACCGCAATTCCTATAGCGTGGCTGTTATTCCCCATAGACAGATGGAAGAATTTATTTATCTGTATGAATCCATGCCTTATAACATTGAACTGATGGATAAGCCTCTTGAAGAGTATATTCAGAAAAAGCAGAAGATACGTATTACGGGTGGTGTCTTTCAAGGGAAGGAGGGGTGTATCATGCGTCTGCATCGGAATACCAAGCTGGTGTTTGCTTTTGGTAATATGACGGTGGCTATTAGTTATCTTCAGGCTTTTCCGTTTGAGAAGGTGGAGTGATATATTACTTTCTTGATGTATATGGAAAGATTGTTTCAATATTACATATAGGTAAATCACATTGAGACAGTAAATGGGGATATAATTTATGATCGTATCAAACTACTATTCCAATAAATCATAAGTTTATAGTCACAATGTATGTTGCAAAATATTATAGTATTACTGTACTGAATATTTTGGTATGTTGTTTTTGAACTATTAAAGATTCTAGATTGATGCATTCAAATACTATAAATCAATTTTGTTCTCAGCTAATTCCTTATCAATATGTTTCTTTCGACATATTCGATACCCTTATATTTCGTACTGTTTCAGATTTTAGAGTAGTTCACCAAATGGTAGCAGTACTCTATGAATTACGTTATGGCAGAGCAGTTCCGTTATTTCCTAAACAGCGTATGGCTGCAGAAATTACAGCTCGTAACTTGTTGGGGGGGGGAGAGGTAACCTTAGATATGATATATGAACAGTTGTATCAATATTCAAAGGAAGAGGCTTTTGTTTTACGAACAATTGAGGAACAATGTGAAATCGATAATTGTGTACCCAATCAACCGATGATTGCAGTTTGGAAATGGTGTCGTAGGCAAGGTAAAAAGATTGTCATTACCACTGATATGTATTTATCTCGTAATGTTATACAGTCTATTCTTGTTAAAATAGGAGTTGATTATGATTTCCTTTTCATTTCAGGTGAAGAGAATGTTACTAAGCGGACGGGTAAACTTTTTTCCAATGTGCTTAAAAAACTAAAAATAGACTCCCCTCAAATTGTTCATATAGGCGACGATTCTAATAATGATATAGCTATGCCAAAGGTTTATGGAATAGTATCGTTGGAACGCATTATGAATGAAAAAAAGTCAATGGAATACATTATACCAAAGCTATATAGTAATACGGTAGCTGGTGATCATTTGCGGTCAATATTGGTAGAGTATGCTTCCAATTTCCCGTCCATGACAAGTGAACAGCGGATAGGATATACATTGTTAGGACCATTATTGGTAGACTTCTGCCAGTGGTTACATCAGATGAAAGAAAAAAAACATTTAAATAAACTTTTTTTTGTAGCTCGAGAAGGATATTTGATTCAAAAGGTATATGCTACCTTATATCCTGAAGAAACTGATAGCTTGGTTTATGTTCGCCTCAATAAAAATCTTTTGAGATTGCCACTTCTCAGTAATTCTAATGCTTGTGAATATTTTGTGAAGGCAAAGTTAGGACGATTGACCTACGCTTGGAACGTTATCTTTGATCATTTATATATTGAAGATTATGAAGCAGCCAAGAAACAAATACGTGATAAAGTAGGTTTTACTGATTTTGATACTTCTATTACATTGCAGGATTTGGAATCAGGTAGGTATAATTACATCCTTACTGTTTTGTTTGATTGGCAAAAATTAAAGATTGAAGAGCAAGCGTCGCTTTTGGAAGACTATTTGTTGTCTATGGGTTTCTTCAATGGTGCTGTAGGACTTGTGAATAATAGCATAAATGGTAATGGGCAGGCTCTGCTTACTTCCTATCTTTCTATGAAAGGAAGGAAAGCTGACATTTGGGGCCTCCAATTCATGAAGACTTATAAATGTGAGAAATTGCTTGAAGGTAAATGTAGTGCTTGGCTTACAGATAGTAATATTGAACAATATGCTAAAATGAAGTTTCATGTCACTTGTTTGATGTTTGAGCATTTATTGTTTGAACCTAATGGGACTTCTTTACTTTTTTTAAAAGAGGATGGTCAGATAAAAGTAAAATGTGAAACTCCTCGTACTGAGCAATTGGACTTTCAACCAATCGCTTCTATTCAAAAATTTGCTATCCAGTTTGCTCATGATTATGTTCGGCATATTCCTCTGCCACTTAATATGATGGGGTTTTACGGGTATTTTAATATGTTGATAAATCCTAATTTTGAAGATGCTAAGTTGTTGTGTCATTTGCATGATGACGATGTTGATGGCGACAAACTTATTTCAGATCCCATCATTCCCTTTAAACGCAAATATTTGTTATCACGTGGTATTCCGTTTGAATTGACATGGCTAGAGGGATATTTTGTCTTAAAGAAAGTTCCTTACTATGATTTCCTATTATATAAATCTCACCAAAGGTACCTAAACTTTAAAGTTAATGTCAAACGGGTAGTGAAAACAATAATTTGTAAATGAATTTATGAATCAAACAATAAATTTAGATCCAGATTGTGCTGGATTATTCGCTGTTTGATTGCAAGGGTAGTTTTTGTTACTTTTAACGAACAGATAAAAAGGTTATGGTGACTATTGTCTTGAATGTTATATAGGACAACTCTCAAAAAGATAACCTTATATTCTTTATGTCACAAGTGTCTAATAATAAACGAATAGCTAAGAATACATTATTCTTGTATATCCGCATGTTGTTAATCATGGGGGTATCACTTTATACATCACGTATTGTACTCACTGCATTAGGTATAATAGATTATGGTATTAATAATGTAGTGGCTGGAATGGTGGTAATGTTTGGTTTTCTTAATTCAGCCTTAGCGCAAGCGAGCCAGCGATATATTGCTTATGGAATCCAGAAAGATAAGATTGGCAGGCAGATTAAGACCTTTTCCATGTTACTTAATGTGCATATGCTTATTGCCTTAGTAATTTTCATATTATGTGAAACCATTGGCTTATGGCTTTTCTATAATAAGTTAGTGATTCCTTACGAACGAATGAATGCCGCATTTTGGGTGATGCAGTTTTCTATTTTTTCACTCTTGGTATCGGTAACTCAGGTTCCCTATAATGCGTCAATCTTCGGTCATGAACGGATGAATGCTTATGCTTATATTAGTATTGTGGAAGTCTTGTTGAAGTTGGGTTCTGTCATTATGATACAATACTGCTTTGCAGATAAACTATTAGCTTTTGGTGCTTTGAATATGGGGGTTACTATTCTAACCGCATTGACATATAGGTTTTATTGTGTTCGCAATTTTTTAAATTGTAGGTATGTCAGATATTGGTCTGCGCTTCTTTTCAAAGAATTGTTTAGTTATATCGGTTGGAGTCTGATAGGCAATCTTGCATGGACATTTAATAGTCAGGGCATGAATATATTGATAAATATGTTCTTTGGTCCGGTTTTTAATGCGACTCGTGGTATTGCTTCGTCAGTAGAGTCCGCGGTATCTTCTTTTCTGTATAACTTCATAACGCCAGCTGTCCCACCTATCATCAAGGCTTATGCAGCGGGAGATATAGATGAAATGATACGGCTAAGTTTAAGAAGTTCCAAGCTGGGTTTTTTGTTGTTTATGTGCTTATCTTTGCCACTAATCAGTGTTATGAATCCGATTCTAAAACTGTGGTTGATTGCCCCTCCTCCGCAGTCTTGGACATTTTGCTTGCTCTCATTAATCTATATCCAATGTAACTCGTTGGGAGGGACACTGCAAAATATGGTTCAGGCTACAGGGAAGGTGAAACGTTATCAGCTTTCGAATGGTATCGTAAAGATAATGGCGCTTCCCATTGTTTATATTATATATAAATGTGGAGGGGATGTTGTAGCTTATTTATGGACGTTGATTTTAACTTCTATCGTAGGATTGATGGTTCAACTTGATGCTGTGAGACGATTAATTGATTCGTTTAAAATTAGTGATTACTTGAAAAAAGTGATAATGCCTGCTTTAACAGCTTATTTATTACCGTTTCTCCTTTCCTTCTATTTCAGTTGTATGGAGATGGAGTCTCTGAAAATGATGGAAACCGTAGCCATTATGGTTGTTATATGTTTATTTTCTGTATGGTTTATTGGTTTTACGGGTCATGAACGTTCTTGGATTCTTAATATTGCAAAGTCAAAATTATATAGATAATGATGGGAAAATACATTTTGGCACATTGGTGTTATAGCGGAAACTTTGGCGATGCGCTAAATCCCTATTTACTAGAAAAATTGTCAGGGATGAAAGTCAAGTATTGTAATTCCTTCAAACCAGATTATAAAGTGGAGTTGTGGCAGATGATAAAAACTCTGTTGCATCTTCATCGTTACAATTTCCGTTTGCTTTTACCACCTGAGGACACCCGTCCTGTTGTGCTAGCTATTGGATCTATATTGTCACGCTCTCGTCAAAATTACCTCGTATGGGGGGGAGGCTACATGGATGCCTCTGAGAAAGGCTTAGGGGGTAAGTATTTAGCTGTACGTGGCCCTTATTCTGCAGAGAAATTAGAAGCGGAAGGTTATCCGCGTTGTAATGTTTACGGAGATCCTGCTCTGTTGCTTCCTTTAGTTTATACTCCTAAAAGTACAACTAGATATCGTATTGGTATAATTCCGCATTTGCGTGATTATCCTGAAGTAAAAAAAGAAATTCCCGAATTCAAGGTTTTCCACTTAGGTGGTAAAATAGAAACTATCATTGATGAAATCTGTGGATGTGAATTCATCCTTAGTACATCACTTCATGGAGTAATTGTCGCTCACGCTTATGGTGTTCCGGCTCTTTGGGTAAAGTGGGGTTATATTTTCACTGATGGTATTAAGTTTAGCGATTACTTTGCTTCTGTCGATATTCCAATTTACGATGGGGCTCAATTCAATTTGAATGAATTGGTTCATCTTTCATATCGTGAAATTCCAGAGAATATACGTACTTTAATGCTTCCGCATAAGCCATTGATTGAAGTTCAAAGGGGATTATTACAGGTCGCTCCGTTTAAAGTAAAACAAAATATTTTAGACAGGGTAAAATATACCTGATGCTATTTAAGACTTGCATTAGAGGAAACATACAGTATGAGATGATAAAAAAGGTATCCAGAAAAATAAAGAGAATTCTAAAAAAGGAATTGATAACTTGTTGTGGAGAGAAATTCAGGGGAATTATAAGAAGATAGATACTATAAAATATAATAAAACAGATGCTGCTGTTATTTCTTTGGTTGACTTTTCCCTTATTAACTATTCAGATGAATATCGCAAAAAAATAAATAAACATTTTAATTTCAAAGAATTAGAACCATTCCAATCAAAAAAATATTCAATTCCAGCATTAGGTGCTATAAAGATTGATACTAAAAAAAATGATGGAGAGAATTGGCTAGTGTTTGAATTTGATGTAATGGGTAAAGACTTTGTTCTAGAGTTTGATTATCGTAACACAAATGTTATTCATGAGTTTCAATTAGCGTTGAATTATAGAGGAATTGATGAGAGAAATAGATTTCTAGTTATAGAAAACAATAAATTGTTATTTGATTGTATCAAAGGAGGTACTTTTTTTCCTGTACTTTATGATATATCGATAAGCTCAATCTTTAAATTTGATACAATTAATCATGTAAAGCTGGTATCAATAAAAGGAATATATTCATTCTATGTAAATGGTTTATGTTTGCTAGCAATAAAAGATAAAAAAAGAATATGCAGAGGCAAGTTGTTAGCATTAATATTATGGGAGGATTCACATAACAGGGAAATAAAATGTGATATTTTTAATTTCAGCATTTCTATTTTAAACTGACATGAAAAGAATATCAATTATATCTTCTTATGCATGGATTAAAGTAGCCAACAATTATGGTGCTTTATTGCAATGTTATGCACTTCAGCAATACTTGATAAAAAAGGGGCATTATGCATTTTGGATTAAATTTGTATTGTATGATGATTTAAAAAGCTTCAGCTTTACTAGTAGATTTGTCAAGTTCCCCTTGACTTATTTTAATACTTTTAAAATGTCATATGTCCTTTATGAAGTTCTGTAAAGACTATCTGAATATGTCAGAAAACGTATATACAGAGCTGTCCGATGCAACATCTTATCCCTTGGCCGATTACTATATTACAGGTTCTGACCAAGTATGGGGTGGTACCCAACCAAAATGTTTTCTTTCTTTTGTACGAGATGATAAGAAGAAAATTTCTTATGCAGCCAGCTTTGGAAAAGGGGAGATAACTAAGGAGCATTTAGAAACCATAACACCTTGGGTAAAGCAATTTACACATGTGTCTGTACGTGAAGCTGAAGGAGTCGATATTTGCAGACAAATGGGGGTGAATGCACAACACTTGCTTGACCCTACATTGCTGTTAAACGAATGCGATTATCCACACCAAAAACTTAAGATTAAAAGAACATATGTGTTTGTATATTGGCTCAATTTGAGGTCGAAAAGTGATGTGAGATGGTCTGAGATTGAAGCCTTTGCAAAGCAATCAGGTAATGACCTGAAAATATGTGCAGTGCAAGGTTCTCAATATTTGTTCTCAAATGCGGAATTGGTTTATCCATCTCCTGTAGCATGGCTCTCTTATTATCAACAGGCTCAGTATATTGTTACAAATACTTTTCATGGAACTGTATTTGCCATTATTCATAGAAAACCATTCTTGTGTATCCTGCAAAGTGGGGCGTCTGCTAATCAGAATACACGTATGAAGTCTTTGCTTTTTTCTTTAGGGCTTGAAGATAGGATCTTAAAACTGGAGGAAAATATAGCAACTGCGATGAGCAAATCTATTGATTGGAATCAGGTAACTGACACCATTCAACTCTGCAGGAAAAAGAGTGATGCATTTTTTTCTTTTCTTGACGATTAGTATTCAACAAAATCCTATAAATATGATTATTAGAAACAATATTATTATTAATAAGTTCCTTAATGTGTATAAGCGTATTATGGGCAATCCAGACGAGCACCATGGACTACGTTATTTAGGATATTGCGATTTACTTGATCAAGAAGCCAATGACTATATCTATGAATTATTATCAACAGGTCGCCCCATCATGATTTCAAAGTTTGGTACTGTTGAGTTGAGTAATATTATAGCTCAACATATTCATGAAGTAACTGGTTTGACAAAAGAGGTAATACATGATTATGCACATTATAACAATGTATCTATTTATCGTCAAGGAGTGCTTGATAACCTATGTTCAAATGCTGGTTTTTTTCCAAATGATATGGAAAAAGGACGTCGGTATTATCAATTGATGATGGAAGATATCAAGCAGATAGATGTATTGGGTAGCTATATTTATGATGAAAAATATGTAGCTCCCTATATGAATTGTTTGAAACGAGTTAATATTGATGGTTATTTTTCTCCCTATTGCTGGAAGAATCCATGGTCAAAAGTATTGAAAGGTAAAAGAGTATTGGTAGTGCATCCATTTGTAGAATCAATTAAATACCAATACGAGTATAATAGAGAACAATTATTTACTAACCCTGATGTGCTCCCAGAGTTCAAAGAGCTTATTTTGATCAAAGCAGTTCAGACACAGGCTAATGCGAAGGATCCTAGATTCAATGATTGGTTCGAAGCTCTTCAATATATGAAAGATGAGATTGATAAGCACGAATATGACATTGCCCTTATAGGTTGTGGAGCTTATGGCATGTGTTTGGCGGCGCATGTAAAACGCCAAGGCAAACAAGCGGTCCATTTGGCTAGTATGACGCAAATGATATTTGGTGTTTATGGAAAGCGTTGGGTAGAATCCGAACCTGTATATAAGAAGTATATTAATGAATATTGGATTCGCCCAGGGAATAATGAGAAACCACTAGGAGCAAATAGAATTGAAGGAGGATGTTACTGGTAATATGGAAATGTACAAAAATGTAAAAGGAGGAGGACGTGTCGCTTGGTTGGATAATGTCAAGATGTATGCTATGTTGTGGGTGATATTAGGCCATGTGATGACAATTGTTATCAAAACTAATGTTGATTTGTCGGGTCGTGTGATGGAGCATTTTATAGTGGCTTTTAATATGCCGCTTTTCGTAATGCTTTCGGGATACTCCAATTTCAATGCTTTTAATCGCATTGTGGACAAGCAAGGGCTTTGGAACTTCATTAAGAAAAGTACGATACGCATCTTGTTACCTGTGGTGACCTTTTGCGTGATTGGGATGACACCTAATTTTCTTCTCTCGCCATTTTGGTTCTTAAATATGATTCTCTACCTGATGCTAGGGTTTTCTGTGATACATTTTGTGGTATATGCGTTGCATAAGCAACATCTGTTTGGTGTTTCGCTCTTGATTTTTGTGTTAGCCTTTATAGGACTCAATGTATTGTGGATAGGTGAAATGTGTACTTACTATGCAGTAGGGTTGCTATGCAAGCGCTATGGGGTATTTGACAGACCTAGACGGTTTTTGTTTCCTGTTATTCTTTTTGTAGGAATCGCATTATTCGCTATTGTATGGAGTAGTGGACATTATAGCATCAAGGAGAGCAGTTTTTATCACTCAGGATTTAGTCAGCTACTTTCTAAAGGGTATCTTTTTCTTTGGGCAGAACGTCAGATATTAGCCATTGTACTTTGTTTCGGTATGATAGGTATATTTTGTAATTATGATACCCGCTATACGCTCTTTAGCTGGATGGGTAGCTATACACTTTCCTTTTATATTTTTCACGCGATGATGTTGCGCCCATTCCGTAACGATATCATTCTTGATTATTTCTATAATTCTGTATTCTATCAGTTCTTTTATAGCACGGAGATCTTGCGATGGTGCGGAGTTCTAATTGTTGTTGCACTTATGACTGCTGCCAGTTGGGGATTGATATGTCTTTGCGAAAAATGGAAATGGAGCAGATTATTTTGTTTGGGAAAGCTGAAATAAACGATTTATGAAGCGAATAGCAATTATAGGTAATGCTTTTGGGGGATCCACAACCTCTTTAATAGAGGCTTTTCTTAAACAAGAATATGTTGTTGATTTTTATCACTTGATATTGGGAAGAAGAAATACGTCTTCTTTTGAAACGTTTGATTTACCCATAAGAGTGGCTTGGTATTCTGTTAAACAAGTTAAATCATTTGATTACGACGGCTTGCGTCGATTTATTGTCTATGGGAAAAGGGGAAATTTTCGTATGTATCAGGTATCTTCATTGAACCTGTACGAGAAAGGGCTGAAAAAGATTCTAAATCCCATAACTTGGACTTTTTTGAATAGACTAGTTTCTAAAGTAGCCTGTAACGAATATAATTTTATTAATATTATAGGGCAATGTTCGACTACAACTTATCTTTCTTATCGATTAAAATTGCATGGTGCTAATGTCGTGCATTCTATGCATGAAGTTTGTGTTAATCATAGTATAGGAGATAGGTTGAATACGGAAACTCAATTCTTAATAAAGAATCATATTCCTATTAATGTGTTTTCAGAAAAGTCAAAGAATGACTTATTAAGGCTTTCCGGAATCAATAGTATCTTTTATTCAGTTATTCCATTTTCTTTATTTACTGGATATTTAGAATACAAAGACGTGTCGATAACCGAGTTAAGAGGTCTGACGGATTTCGTCTTGTTTTATGGCTTCATTGTAGATTATAAGGGATTAGATGTTTTATTCAGAGCTGCTAATCGTTTGAAACAACTAGGCTTTAATCAAAAGATTGTAATTGCAGGTGGAGGTAATGTACCTTGTATGGATAAGATAAAGAAGGATGACTCTTTTGTCGTTATCAACCGATGGATAGAAAATGCGGAAATTTCCACTCTTATTAGAGCATGCCATGTGGTTGTTTGCCCCTATTACTCTTCTTCACAAACTGGAATTACACAAACTGTATTTAATTTTGACAAGCCTATTATTGCAACCAAAGTACCAGCCTTTGTGACTACTATTACTAATAGAGAAACTGGTCTTTTAACTGATATAAACAATGCTGAAGAAATAGCCGATGCAATAAAAGAGTCATATGATGATACTGATTTGTATATACATATGTGCAATGGAGTAAAAGATATTCGACTAAACTGTGAATCCTCTTGGAGCCATATTGTAGACATGTATTTTGACTATTATATTAATAAAGACTGATGAAAGGAATAAGTAGATTGTTAAACAAGAAGTGTAAGCGGTTTAAGCATCATATACGCAATATACTTCAAAATGATATCGCGAATAAATATATTACCCCCCCCCCCCCCCCCCCGTTTTAGAATGTTTATATACAGCATATTAGGACATAAATTGAAAGGTAATGTTTTTCCTGACTGTTTTTTAGGAGTTTCTAAAGGACGATTATTCTTGGGACAAGGTTCATTTATCAATTACTCATGTTTCCTTGATTTAAGTGATGACATCGTAATAGGCAAAAATGTAGCTGTAGGCTTCAAAACAACTTTTATCAATGCAACTCATGAGATGGGTTCGAGTGAGCAAAGAGCTGGAAATGGAACAAGCCAACCTATCAGAATTGAGGATGGCTGTTGGATTGGTGCGGGTGTAACTATTATGCCGGTGTAACAATAGCTAGAGGCTGTATTATTGGTGCAGGGGCTTTAGTGACGCAGAGTACTGAGCCCAACTGTGTATATGCAGGAGTTCCAGCAAAAAAATAAAAGAATTGTAAGTCGTCAAAAAAAAGGCTCTTTAGCGAAATAAATATCTTCGCAACGAGACAAAATTCAAAAATTATGTATAGCAGTGAAGATTTAGAAAGGTTTTACTTTCAGTACCAAACGGAGGGTTTACCTCATGGAGAATCTCTCCAGTCATTTTGTGTTAAGAACAAAGTTCCTTCCAAAGGGGAGGGCACTAAATTGAGTGCTTACGAACTATTGTCATTTTATCTGAATCGGCTATAATTTGTTTGATAAGTTTGTGCCCTACAAATTTAAAGAACTGGGGGATTAGAATTAGACTATCCCAAACAGGTATAAAAACGTTTATGACATTCAAACAGCTCTTCGCAAAATCTTTTCATATCTCGCGCCGTTTTCGCATGATATTCTACATCCGTTTTAACCGCCTAAAGTTTTGGTTGAATGATGTGAAGTTCGGACAGAATATGCAGGTGTACAACAATCTGTACTTGATGAAATGCCGTGGAAGTAGGATTATAGTTGGGGATAACTTCATGTATACTAGCGGAGAATCATTCAATCCGCTGTGTCGGAATATCAAAGGGTGTATGTATACGGTTTACCCACATTCGATAATTACTATTGGTAATGATACGGGAATGTCCTCTGCTTGTCTTTGGGCGAATACGAGTATTACGATTGGAAACTATGTTAAAATTGGGGGCGACTGTATCATCATGGATACAGATGCACACAGTTTGGATTATATGGTTCGTCGCTTACGTGAGAAGAATGCGGATGGATTTGGCATGGATGGTCTTTCCGCTGCTACTGCTCCCATTGTAATAGAAGATGATGTACTTATTGGAACCCGGTGTATCATATTGAAAGGTGTGACTATTGGAGCGCGTAGTATTATAGGCAGTGGGAGTGTGGTCGTAAAATCTATTCCAGCAGACTGTATTGCTGCCGGAAATCCTTGTAAAATAATAAGATATATAAATGGAAAATAATCCTTTAATTTCGGTTGTGACGGTGTCTTATAATGCCGTTTCGACTATTGAACAAACGATTCTTTCCGTTATTAATCAGACTTATCCGAATATTGAGTATGTCATCATTGATGGAGAAAGTACGGACGGAACAGTGGATGTAATAAAAAAGTATGCGGATAGAATCACTTATTGGGTGAGTGAGCCAGATAAGGGGATTTATGATGCAATGAATAAAGGAATGGGAATATCTACAGGAGATTTTTTAATTTTCATAGGGGCTGATGACTTGTTTTATACTACAGATGTGATTAAAAATATCGTAGCAAAAATAAAAGAAATGAATGTGATATATTATGGGAATGTTATATTTAAAGGTGTTGGGAAAAAATATTTAGGTAAATTCAATAAAATAAAATGGGCTACTACAAATATATCACATCAAGCTATTTTTTATCCAAGGCAAGTTTATATAAAATATGTATATAATACTCAGTATAGAGTATACGCAGATTATGCTTATAATTTGATTTTGTTGAAAGAAAAAGTGAAATTTGTATATATTAATGAGGTGATAACACTTTATGATATGACGGGATTTAGTGCAAATAATTGTGACGAAGCTTTTCGGAAAGATTATTGCAATTTATTGCTTAATTCAGTAGGTGCTTTTGCTTATTATATTGGAAGATGCATTCGTTGTTTATATTTAATTAAAATAGCACTGAAGAAATTATTTGTAAATGTATGAAAGGCCACACTTGTTTTATAAGCAAGAATAAGAAAAATTTGGACATAACAATTTCCAGTAGTAATAGGATTATATGTAATCCATTGTTCATGTATGCTGTATCTTGGTTTATTGTAATATTCTTATATTTATTGAATTGGTCTGATAAATATCCTCCGATATCTTTAGAACTTCTTGTTTTTCTATTAGGGACTTGTTTGTTATCTCTTGTTTTGGCGATAATGACTCATAAAAAGAAAAGATTCGAATATAAGGCATTGGTCAATCCACAGACTTATTATAAGTGGGTTATGAAGCAGACAAAAAGAGTCTATTTTTTTTTGTTTATTGAATTTGCACACTTCCAAACCATACCTTTACTGTCATATTTAAGAGGAAATGCAGATAGTCGTTTGTATATGGACTTTGCGATGCCTTTTGTACATATATTTGTTCTTAATGGTTTGCTTTTGTTGTTTTATTTCTCGTCTTATTGCTATTTTTCTCAGGGAGGAGGGAAGAATTGCTTTCTTAAACCTATGCTGATAAACTTTACCGGTCCGTTGTTATTTATGAGTAGAGGATCAGCACTTTATATGATATTCGGACTGTTTTTGTTATATCTTATGTCCGGGAGAAAGGCTATAAAAGCTCTGTTTTTTTTAATACCGACATCTCTCATTGTTTTGTTTTTATTTGGTCAGATGGGGAACCTTAGGATGAATGATCCTGAAGGAAAACTAATTTTACGATGGGGAGGTGCTTCTCAGAAATTTGAAGAGTCATTTATTCCTAAGGAATTTTTTTGGAGCTATGTTTATACTACATCCCCTTTAGGAAATCTTCAGAATGCAATAAATCAAAAGAAGAATTTTAAGGATGAATCTTTTGGGATTATACCACTTATAGTAAATGAGATATGTCCAATGTTCATCAGTAAACGTCTTAATGTATCGGAACCTCAAGATAAATCAAATTATTATGTGGATCCAACTATGGTTGTAGGAAGTACTTATTTTGACTCTTATTTAATTTGGAAATGGTATGGTATGATTATTGTTTTTGGTTTCATACTTTTTTATGTATTTGCAATGCAAAAGGTAGTACCAAAAAATAGTGCTTTTCGGGTACCAATGTATGTTGTGTTGACTATCCTTACATTCTTTAGCCTGTTCGATAATATGTTGGTTTATATGGGACTTGTTCCCCAATTGATGTTTATATATCTATTAAGAAAAAAATGTATCTAGCTATAAGAAAAAGCAATTTATGGAAAAGAAATGTCAAAGGAACATGATATTAGATATACTAAAGTAGTAATTGGTCATTGTGATTTATTCCTTTTACCCTCTTTTATGAAAGATGGATTTATCTATAAATTTATTTATTCATTTCACATGCCTTTGTTTATGTTGCTAAGTGGTTATCTATCCATATCTATATGTAAAAAGACTATAATAGAAATAATTGATCAAAAATTTAAAAGATTAATAGTTCCTTCAATAGCTGGGACTCTATTATCATGTTTCATATTATCTGTAAACTTTGCTTTTATACTCAATGAATATTGGTATTTGAAATGTCTCTTTGTTTGCTCTGTGAGTTATGGTATATGCTATCACTTGACTCGTAAATTCTACTTTTCACATATTATTCTTTTTCTTCTACTGCTGTTGGTTCCGTTCTGCAGCTTGTGGAATATTGTATATATGTATCCATTTTTTGCTATTGGGATGATAATGCGCAAACATGAATTCATGGAAAAGTTTGACAAACAATTATGGAAGAATAAAATGGTTATTACTGTAATCTTTGTGTCGGCATATTTAATATTATTTTCAGAGTGGAGTGGAGGTATGTCCCATGATTATTCTCGGTTTAAGTTATTGTATGTCTATAGAGATAATTATTTATATGATGCATATTGTTTTATTTATAGAGTTATTATAGGTATAATTGCTTCTTGTGCTTTATATTGTTTGATAAAGTCCATATATAATAATCTAATAATGATTATTCTTCAATTCTTGGGACGAAATTCAATAGGTGTCTATTTGATTCATGCTTATTTGATAACTTTACTCTCTGACTTAGTCATTGGATTTCCTATTCCTCGTGCAACTATTATTATACTTGTTGCTACTATTATTGTCGTAGCTTCAGTAATAGTGACCTATATACTAAGTAAAAAACAAACTTTCTCAAAATATTTATTTGGTCAATGAAAATCCTTTGCGTTATTGTTCTATATAAATGTAAGTTGGAGAATTCGAAATCTTATCAGTCGTTATTGCAGAACAATGAAGAGACTATTTTTGTATATGATAATTCTCCCATTTCTCAAGAGGTGCATGGAGAGAATATAGTTTATATACATGATTCTCAAAATGGAGGGCTGTCCGTAGCCTACAATAAAGCGGCTCAATATGCCCGTTGTAATCGTTTTGACTGGCTGTTGCTGCTAGATCAAGACACAACATTTCAGAAGGGAGCCATTGAATATTACATTAAGGCAATAAATGAATTCCCAGATATAAAGATGTTTGCTCCTGTTCATCAAATTTCAGATGGACGTTATATCTCACCAACACATTATGTATGTAAAGGTTCCCGCCCTTCTCGCGTTATGAAGTGTGGTCTGTTGAATTTTAAAGAAGCATCACCCATTAACAGCGGAATAATGGTTAATGTAACTGCTTTTTATGAAGCAGGATGTTATGACGAGGAAGTTGTTTTGGATTTTTCTGACATACGGTTTATGGAAAAGTTTAGGAAATTATATCCTACATTTTATACAATCAAAGAAATTATCTGTTTGCAGGATTTTTCCATTGAAGAAAGGAATGCTGATAAATTAATGATAAGATATAAAGTTTTTTTGCGTTGTGCCTTAGCCTGTAAGCGTGAACATTTAAGGGATTGTTTTTCATATTTTTTTGTTACAGTGAAACGGACTATTCATTTAGTGTGGCAAACACATTCTTTGTCTTTTATAAAAGTTTATATAACTAATTATGTGTTAAGAAAATGATTTCTGTGTGCATGGCTTCGTATAATGGAGCAATTTTTATAAAACAGCAAGCTGTATCCATTCTTAATCAGTTAGGTCTGGAAGATGAATTAATTATATCAGATGATGGAAGTAAGGATAATACACTTGAAATTCTTGCTTCATTGAATGATTCAAGAATTAAGATCTATCATCATTCTGCACCTCATGGGGTTGTCTCTAATTTCGAAAATGCCATAAAGCATGCTTCTGGCGATTATATTTTTCTTTCAGATCAGGATGATATTTGGCTATCAAATAAAAAAGAAAAATGTCTGTCTTGCTTACAAGAATATGATTTTATATCTCATAATGCATTTATTGTAGACGAACACGGTGTATTAAGTGGCAAGGACTATTTTTCTTTACGCAGAACACGTTATGGCTATTGGCATAATTTATGGAAAATGGGGTATTTGGGATGTTGCATGGCTTTTAGAAGGGAATGTCTGAAGGATATTTTACCATTTCCCAAAGAGATATTATGGCATGATATGTGGATTGCGTCTGTTTTACATCTGAAATATAAAGGGAGATTATTGGATGATGAATTAATATTATATAGAAGGCATGGTGACAATGCTTCACCGACAACACAAAAAAGTCAATATTCATGGCGTTTTAAATTTCAATATCGTAATTATATTTTTTGGCATTCTTTGAAGAGGGTGCTCTAAAATTCTTTTCTTTCATCGTTCTGATTTTTAATTAATATTGCTCTTATTTATGAAAGTGGTATCTCTGTTAGGTTCGGCTTTTGCCGAATCTTGTCGTTTGTTGGCTCAAAAGATTAGTAAGGATTATAATCCGGATTTGGTTATAGGGGTATTAACAGGTGGAGGATATGTAGGAAAAGAAGTCTTTAGTTCCTTACCGCATACTAAAAAGCGATTGTATATAGAAACAAGAATACAAAGGACAAACACCAAAACAAAAGAGAAAAGTATCATAAGACAAATTTTTAAATATTCTCCTATTTTTCTTCTTGATTGGATGCGTATGCTGGAGGCTGTTATTTTAGAGCAGAAAGCAAAAAGGAAAAATCCGAAACGTGAAGGAGTTATTAGCTTTCCCCAAGATGTAGATTCTTTATTAAAGTCTGAATTGAAAAATGTTTTATTGATAGATGATGCAATAGATTCAGGGGCAACTCTACATTTGTTAAAAGAATATTTAGAAAAGCACTATGCAAATATAGTAGTGAAGATTGCAGTTATTACTGTCACTACCCCTAATCCAATAGTTGATGCCGACTATTTTCTATTTCACGATAGGGTACTGGTGCGTTTTCCATGGTCTAACGATGTGAAGATGAAAAAATGAGAAAAGGACTTGTCGTTGATTTAGATGGTAGTTTAATGAATACAAATACATTTCAGAAATATATTGTATTCATAATTAAAGAAGCAGCTTTAGTGTGTCGATTTGACATTGTCATAACGTTGTTTTATTGGGCGACTTTGAGAAAATGTCGTTGCATTACGCACGAGAAGATGAAGTATCATATATTGGTAAAGACTTGTTTTTTTATGAATTCTCAACGTCTTGAATTATTTGTAGATTGGCTGATGAATGATATAAATGTCAGTGTTCGGAATATTCTTGAGGCTAAAAAAGAACAGGGGTACTATATATGCCTTTCTACAGCTGCACCTGAAAATTATGTGCGGATTATTTCAGAACGTTTAGGATTTGATGGTTTTTGTGCATCTTCTGTTCCTGTGGATAAGGAAGGGGACTGGTATGAGAATGTAAGGGATATGAAGAAAAATAAGACTTTAAATTTTTTAAAAGACAGAGATATAAAGATAAGTGTTTTAATGACAGATCATTATGATGATTTGCCATTATTATGTGAAAATAAGGATTATAATTATTTGGTAAATCCTTCTTTGAAAACATTGAAGTCTTGTAGAATGGCTGGTGTAAGTTTTGAACTTTTGATTAGTAAATAAATAATTTGAAATTGTAATATATGTCTTATTTTATTTTTGGTGGTACCGGTTTCATCGGTACCCACCTCGCCAGTCTTTTGCACGAAGTGCACCCCGCAGCTAAAATTTACAACTTGGATATTATAGAGCCGGGTACTCCATTACCGACAGTAAAAAATTATAAACCGGCTTTAAGAAAAGGGGAGGAACATGCAGCCACATTCATCTATTGTGATGTACGCCAGACGATAGAGTTGGAAAAAGTAAATATCACTCCTGAGGATGTGATTTTTAACTTCGCCGCCGTTCATCGTACTCCCGGTCATCCCGATCCTGCATATTTTGAAACAAATATCCGTGGTGCGGAGAACGTATGTACCTTTGCCGAACGGCATGGCATCCGGAAAATAGTTTTCACCAGTTCCATTGCCCCTTACGGTGCTGCCGAGGAACTGAAGGAGGAAACCACGCTGCCTATGCCCAACACCCCATACGGCATATCCAAGCTGGTTGCGGAAAAGATTCATCAGACCTGGCAGGCAGGAGGTGAAGGCCGCCAGCTTACCATTGTCCGACCCGGTGTGGTGTTCGGACGGGGAGAGAATGGAAACTTTACGCGTCTGTATTGGGGCATTCGGGGGCATAAGTTTATGTACCCGGGACGCAAGGATACCATCAAGGCCTGTATCTATGTGAAGGAACTGGTGCGGTTCATGCTTTACAGATTGGAATATCACGATAGTGGGGTGGAACTGTATAATTGCTGCTACGAGCCTGCCTATACGATAGAGCACATCGTAGAATCCATGAAAAGAGTGACAAATATGAAGGTAAAAGTTCCTTTCATGCCGGGATGGCTGATCATGACTGCTGCTGGTATAGCCGGAGCGCTAGGCTCTCCGATGGGCATCTGTCCGGCACGGGTGAGAAAGCTGCAGATCTCTACGAATATCTGCGGAAAAAAACTGTCCGCTTCGGGCTACCGTTTCCGCTACACCTTTGAAGAGGCGCTGGCGGACTGGTACAAGGATAATGGTAACCTGTATCTGCAATGAGGAGGCTGATACTTTTTCTTTTGTTTTTTGTAATGATCGGTGCGGTACACGCCCAGTTCACCTACGGGACTACAGGACTGTTGAATATGCCTACTGCCGATATGCAGCGTGACAAGACGTTCATGTTTGGCGGTGGCTTTCTGGAGAAACATGCCACTCCCGCCCGTTGGACCTACAATACTTTCAATTATTATTTTGACATCACTATTTTCCCCTGGCTGGAAGTATCCTATATTTGTACATTGCACAAGGCTATGGAGGTTGATCCTGCATACGGTCCGGGTTTTTGGGTTCCTTCCACGTATGGGAAGTTTGTTAACCAGGACCGTAACTTTGCGGTACGTTTACGGCTGTGGAAGGAAGGATGGTGGAAACCGTGGACTCCGCAAATTGTACTGGGTGCGAATGACGCTCTTAATAATTCATGGACGGAGGGTAGCAAGATTGAGATGAGTTCGGCTACGGCAAATGGTTTTTACAGTCGCTATTATCTGGTTGTTACCAAGCATCTTTCTATGAAGGAGGTGGGAGAGTGGGGCTTGCATCTGGCATATGTTTATAACAGGCGGAAGGATTACCCGTTAAATGGTCCCGCCATCGGTGCTAATTTCCGTTTTTCTCTGCCTCAAACTTCTTTTATCAACAAAGCGGTAAATAACTTGAATCTGATGGCAGAATACGATAGTAAATCGATAAATTGTGGCTTTGAGTACAGCTTCTGGAAAGACTACATCAACGCCGTAGTAGAACTGAACCGTTGCAAGTACTTTTCCGGTGGCTTAGTTTTCAAAATCCATTTAAAATAATAAAAAGCGCTCATTCATAGGAATTTCCAGATAGAATTCGTTTCTTTGCGG